>Ga0315907_10000572_pt1 | contig 52518 bp, 47 predicted proteins | sample LakEriMetagenome_3_FD_203525 | JGI IMG/M metagenome (GOLD analysis project Ga0315907, IMG submission 203525) | Freshwater fungal communities from buoy surface, Lake Erie, Ohio, United States - Buoy 12 MA123 | ecosystem: Environmental > Aquatic > Freshwater > Lake > Lake biofilm | place: USA... | reverse complement strand
GTTGCCCGTGGTCGTGATGTTGCCCGCCAGCGTCTGGCCCGTCGTCGACGCCAGGCTCACGTTGCCCGCCGTCGCCGCAATCGTGCCACCCGTCGTCGAGGTGATGTTGCCCGCCGAGGACGTCAGCGCCACGCCATTGGCGTTGGTCGTGGCGATCGCGCCCGTCAGGCTCAGGTTGCCCGCCGCCGTCACGCTGGCGTTGCCCGCCGTCACCGTGCCCAGCGTCGTGTCCACGTTGTTCGCCAGCGTCAGGTTACCCGTGCCCAGCGCCGCCGTGATCGTGCCGGAGATGGTGTTCGTCCCGCTCAGGCTCGCGTCCCGGTCAGTCGTCGTCAGGCTCAGGCCCACACCGGCCACGTTACCCGTCACCGACACCGCACCCCCGGCTCCGCCCACCACCGTCACGTTGCCCGTGGTCGTGATGTTGCCCGCCAGCGTCTGGCCCGTCGTCGACGCCAGGCTCACGTTGCCCGCCGTCGCCGCAATCGTGCCACCCGTCGTCGAGGTGATGTTGCCCGCCGAGGACGTCAGCACCACGCCCGCCGCTTCAGTCGTGGCAATCGCGCCCGTCACGTTCAGGTTGCCCGTGGCCACCGTCACGTTCGCGCTGCCAGCACTGACCGCCCCCAGCGTCGTCGTCACGTTGTTGGCCAGCACCAGCGCACCGTTGCCCAACGCAGCCGTGATCGTGCCCGCAATCGCGCTGGTGCCGTTTTGCAAGGTCACCGCGCCGTTGGAGGTCTGCAGGTTGAAATTGCCCGAGGTGATGCTGCCCAGCGCTGCGTTGGCGGCAATCACACCGCCTGCAGACGTCGCCACCAGCGTCAAAGACCTGGCGCCCGTGCTGATCGGCGCGTCCACGGCAATGTTGCCGCCCGTGATCGTCGTGTTGGCAGCAGCCGTTGCACCCGTACCACCAATGGTCACATTGCCGCTCTGTCCGGCCGCACCAATCCTGATGGTGCCGTTGCCGTCCGCCTGCAACAAGGCCACGTTGGCCGTGTTGATGTTGAGGTCGCCAGCTACTCCGTCACCCACCCCAATCGTCTGCGTCCCCAGCGGCGTGCGAACCTCCACGTAACCTTGCGGGGCGGAGACGTTGGCCCGAAGGCCCAGAGACAAGGCGTTAAGCGTGACGTTCCCGGCCAAAGAGGTGACCGCGCCACCTGTACCAGCAACGTTGGACAAGATAGAGGCCGACTGAACCGTGATGTCGCCCGCCATGGACCCACTGGTACCGCGGGAAACGGCGCCATTGATGACCACGTTACCCTGCTGTGTACCGCCACCGGTGATCATGGACAGCGCGCCGTTACCAGACAGCGCCCCCGTCACCGTGAGGTTACCCGCACCCGTCACATTCAGCGTGGTGGTGCCGTTGGGTGCCGAGATGCTGCCCGAGGCACTGAGGTTGCCGGCCACCAGGTTGATGTTGCCGTTGGTGACGGTGACATTGAAGCCACCTGCAGGCGGTTCGATGGCGTTGCCTTGAATCAACAGGTCACCGCCCACCGTCCGTGTGACAGGCCCCCCCAACGTGACCGTGCCGTTGCTGGCCGTCAGCGTCAAGTTGCCCTGGCCCGCCAGTGCAGTGGTGACGTTCAGGTTGCCGTTGGCGGTGACGCTGGACGAATTGGACGGACCAGCCCCCAGGGAAGCGCCTGTGAGAATCAAAGCCTGGCTGTTGGTCACCTGCAGTTGACCCACATTCGCCGCATTGAGCGTATTGATCGTGGTGTTCAGCTGGCTGGGCGTGTTCAGGCCACCCGTCAAGGTCAGCACGTTGGTGTTGACGGCGGTTCCGGTGGCGTTACCGGTGAGCGCGCCAGTGGCATCGATCGTGATGTTGCCACCAGTGTTCGTCACCCCCGCAGCCGCAAGCGTGATGTCTCGACCGGAGATGGTGAGTTCGCCACCGGTATTCCGGTTGATCGTGATACCGGTCGCAGTCGAGTTACCCAAGGACAAGGTTGGGTTCGCGGCGGTGAGTGTGATGGTTCCGACTTGGGTCAGGCTGCCGCTGGTGACGGGTGCAACGCTGACATTGCCGCTGGAGCGAACATCCCCCAAGGACATGTTGCCTGTGTAGCTCAGGAACACCGGACCTGCTGCCAAACCGCCCACGCCGGTGACAGTCACCGTGTTGTTGGGGGCAGTGAACACAAGCGGAGCGCCAGACTGGCCGACAGACTGATCAGCCACTGAGCTGATCAGGGAAGCAGTGCCACCGACATTGATCGTGGAAGTGTTCGCCACGCGGGTGAAACCCGCAGACGACGTTGCAGTGAAATTGCCAGTAGCGGTGACATTCCCCAACCTGAGCGGATTAGCGTCAGCGTGGGTGATGACAACCGTTACGCCACCCAGCTGTACGGCAGGAGTACCGCCGTTGAGACCACTGGTCGAAACACTGACGTTGCCCGCGCCCGCACCGATCGTGATACCACTGCTTGCCGAAACTCCGCCAAGCCCCGTCGCCGTGACATCTCCAGACGCACTTGTAATGTAGACAAAGCCGGCGCTTACCGGTGCACCGGTAATACTGACCGCCCCGGAATCAGTCGCAATGCCAAAGTGCTGGGGTGTGTTGTTTGAGATACCACCCGAGACAGAAATGCCGGCACTTGAGTTAGCCCCCGTAGGCGCTCCAAACCCCAAGCGAGCGTCATTCACATACTGATCAGGAAACGAAACATTGCCAAGAAACGATTGTGCGGTTGCCTGATCGGAAACAACTGCACCAAGGTCACGTGTTGAAAACAGAAAACCCGTGTCCAGCGCACTGGTCTGAATACGAAGATTGCCGAGACTGAACCCATTCGGGTTGATAAAAACGAGACTCTTTACAGACCCAGATGAGGTGCTGATGGCCCCTTCAAAAGCTGACGCCTGACCGCCAAGAATCTTGTTCAGAACAACGGCATCATTACCATTAGAGAAATTCAACGTCTGAGTAGTTTCAATACCCAATCCGTTGTTCCAGATGACAACTGCCTTCCGCGCGTTGTTTTCTACGCCTAGCGTGCCATTGTTCAGATTGACTGTGCCCGTCGTGCCGCTCAGGTTGTACGACCCCGTGCCCAATGTCCCGCCAGGAGTCCGCGTGACCACCGTAGCAGTCCCGCTTGCTGGCAGGGTGGCCGTCTGCGCCGACGACTGCATTGCATAAAAGGTCGAAAACGCCGCCACCGCAATCTCCTTGCGGCGGAACCTCCTGTGGGCCTGACGAATCTCCCGGGCCCTCCGCTTGGCATTGGCCTCGCGTTGTGCGTCGGTCATGGGCTGCTCGTTGAAGAAGATGGGGGTGGTCATCTGGTTCATTCGTCTGGGCTGAAAGAGGGCAGGCGGCCGGCCGTTGCGGGCAAGCCAAGGAGAACCTCAGAGACGACGCTCAAGCCTTCAGCGGGCTTCGCATCGTTGTGTCCAAGGTACGCTCGCGCGCACCCCGGGCGGTTCAAGGGATCGCTCATACGGGGCAGTGTATCGGAAAAGTCGCACCGCTCGATAGGCGAAACAGACTCTTACACCACCGTGTTTCGTGCGGATTGCCTCATAGACGCAGTCACCTTGTAGGTTGCTGGCAACACCGGGGCTGGCCCTTACACTTTGTGGCTTCCATCAGACACTTGTTCCGAGCTTTCCGGACCGCAGCATGAACTTCACCATTGAAGACCTGGAAGGCGAGATCGCCCGCCGGGAGCACGAATCCGCTGGTCGCAAGTTGCTGGAGGTGCTGACCGCCATCGACACCCAGCACGGCGCCTTGGGTGGGCTGTCCATGGCATTCGTGCCGCAAGGAATGGACGCGGATGACCTGACCAGAACGGTCGCCTGCCGGCTGGCCAACGCCATCGGTGCTTTGTTTTCCGACCCCAGTTTCCAGCTCAGCGATGAGGGTTTCCACTCCTTCATCACCCGCCAGCGCTGGATCACCGCCATCTTCGCAGCCACCCCGCTGCGCAACGCCGACCATGTGATCCGGGCGCTGTCCGGCACTGCGGCCGACGGCGTTCACCTGAACCTGGACCATCCGGCCCTGCTGAAACTGTGTGTTCTTTACACCACAGAAAGCCAGCTGGCCCTGAACTGCGACCTGCTGTGGTTCCGCGCCCCCCGGGTGTGCGCGGCGCTGCTGATGGCGCTGCTTTCGCCGCGGTTGACCATCAGCCCCATCGCCCACGCCAAGCGGGAGCTGGTGCTGGGGTGGCTGCCGTCGCACCTGGACCAGTTGCAAACCTCCGCCGCGCTGCCCGAAGGATTCCTGCATGACGTGTGGATGCACTGCAGCTACGCCATGCGAGAGGACAAGCACGCGGTGAAGTCCCCGCTGAACCGCCTGGTGCGGCGCCGGCTGGCCCACATGGGCATCCAGGACGTGCTGACCCCCTACGCGCCCCCGCCTGATCTGCCCGAGAAGCCCACGCTGATGGTGGTGCTGGAGTGGTTCCATTCCACGCACTCCATCTACCGGACGCATTCGTTGTCCATGCTGTCACTGAAACAGCGCTACCACCTGGTGGGCGTGGGCATGAAGGAGTGCACCGACGAGGTGACCCGCGCGATGTTCGACGAGTTCGTTGAACTGTCCAACAACACGCCCTTCCTGGACAATGTTGCGCTGACGCGACAGGCAGCAGAGCGCCTTCGGCCCCAGGTGATCTATTACCCCAGCCTGGGCATGTTCCCGTACACCATCTACACGTGCAACCTGCGCCTGGCGCCGGTGCAGATTGCCGCGCTGGGCCACCCGGCCACCACGTACTCGGCCACCATGGACTATGTGGTGGTGGAAGAAGACTATGTGGGCGACCCGGCCTGCTTCTCTGAGCGACTGATCGTGGTGCCGCGAGATGCCATCCCCTACCGCCCGCCCGCGGTGTGGCCCGAGCGCTACACGCCGGGGCCCCGGCACAACGACAGCGTGCGGGTGGCGGTGATCGGCGCGTCCATGAAGCTGAACGCGGAGTTCCTGGAAACCTGCCGCAAGATCGCCCAGCGGGCGACTTCACGCGTGGAGTTCCACTTCATCCCGGCCTTCGCCATCGGCCTGTCCTGGATCTGCGCCCGCGACGAGATCAACCGCGTGCTGCCCACCGCCGTGGTGCACAAGATGATGCCGTTCGCGCCCTACCTGGAGTGCATTGCCAACTGCGACATGTTCGTGAACCCGTTCCCGTTCGGCAACACCAACACCATCGTGGACACCATCAGCCAGGGGCTGCCGGGGGTGAACCGGGCGCACCGGGAAGTGCACTCCAACATCGACCGCGGCCTGTTCAGGCGCCTGGGCCTGCCCGAGGAGCTGTCCGCCACCTCGGAAGAAGAGATGATTTCCGTGGCCGTGAAGATGATCGACGATGCCGCCTGGCGGGCCCAGTTGAGTGCGGACATCACGCGCAACGGCCTGGCCGAACCCCTGTTCCGCGGCCAGGAGTCTCATTTCTGCGACCACATCGTCAGGACGCACCAGGAGCACCCGATGCGGCTGGTGAACGAGCCCGCCAAGCCGCTGCCGTGATGCACGGCTGAGGCGGACGGCCTTGCTGCGCCGCCGTTGCCGCGGCAGGTGCTCTACCGAGGCGCCATCCAGGAAGGCCAGACGTCCTCTCGCCACTGCGCAACGTGAAAGCAGCCGCGTACCAGTTGCAGCCACTGCCGCAGTTCGCGAGGGTTGAGAAACAGCTCGCAGGGCGTCATGCCACGACAGTGAAACTGCAACCCCCGCAGGCCGTCGCCTGCCTTTAGGGTGATCTCGTGCACCAGGCCCTGGGGCGTGTGGGGGCCGGGCTGGACGGGCGGCACCTCCTTGTGGGACAGGCGGGCCTCCAGCTGGGCATAGACCTGAGCGGCCTGGGCCTTGGCCTCCTGCGGCGCAGCGGTCTCGGGCTCCCCGCCTTGCCCGCCCGCTGAGGGCGGTTCCTCCACTTCGGTGGCGGCCGCCGGCATCCCCTGCGTGAGGGCGGGCACCAGCCGCTCTGCGAGGCGGCGTGTGAGCCACATCACCCGCTGCTGCCCGGCTTCGTCCACCACGGACAGGCACAGCCGGTCTTCATCCTGGTTGTAGGAGGTGGTGACGGTCTTGATGCGCATGGTGTGTTCGGAGTTCCGTGTGTGAGCAGGCCCCAAAAGCGCGAAGGGCCCGCACATGCGGGCCCTTCTGGGTGTTTGGCGGAGTGGACGGGGCTCGAACCCGCGACCCCCGGCGTGACAGGCCGGTATTCTAACCAACTGAACTACCACTCCGCGTGGCCGACAGTTTCGGGCTCGCCTTCCGAAGAACGCGAGCCCCAAGCGCTGCCGCAACTTGGCGTCCCCTAGGGGATTCGAACCCCTGTTACAACCGTGAAAGGGTCGTGTCCTAGGCCTCTAGACGAAGGGGACTGAAACCTTCATCACTACCGAACGACACCTGCTGCAGCACCCGAGCGCCCCATGAACCCGGGACGGTGGGTGGTGGAGGTAAGCGGGATCGAACCGCTGACCTCTTGCATGCCATGCAAGCGCTCTCCCAGCTGAGCTATACCCCCGGATCCTGCGGACCACTGGGCAAGCGCCGTTCAGTCGAGCCTTGCATTATAGGCAGCTTTTTCACACGTGCTGGAGCCGCAGCAAAACTTTCTGGCGGGGGAACAGGGCGAGCACGGCGTCGATGGAAGGCGTTTGCGCGCGGCCGCATACCAGCACGCGCACGGCGGGGGCCAGTTGCGGCATCTTCAGGCCGTGCGCGGCCAAGGTGTCCTTCAGCGCCTGGGCGATGGTGGGCTTGTCCCAGTCCACTTCTGCCAAACGGTCGCGCAGCGTGCGCAGCGCGGGCTTCACAGTTTCGGTGACGTGGGTGGCCAGGTCTTCAGCACTGGGCGGCACGTCCACGAACATCATCGCCACCCAGTCGGCCAGCTCCACCACGGTGGCGCAGCGGTCCTTGAAGAGGGCGCTGGCCGCGCGCAAGTCCACGCCTTGCATGTCGGAGATGCCCCGCGCGGCGAGCTGAGTGCGAAGCAGGGCTGCCAGCCGATCGTCGTCGGCCTGCTTCATGTAGTGGCCGTTCACCCAGGCGAGCTTGGCCGGGTCCCACTGGGCGGGGCTCTTGGCCAGGTGCGAGCCGTCGAACCACTGCACCATCTGCTCGCGGCTGAAGAGCTCTTCGTCGCCATGGCTCCAGCCCAGGCGCGCCAGGTAGTTGAGCATGGCCTCGGGCAGGTAGCCGGCTTCTTCGTAGGCGGTAACGCTGACGGCGCCGCGCCGCTTGGACAGCTTCAGCCCGTCGTCACCCAGGATGATGGGGCAGTGGCCGAACTGCGGCAGCGCCCTGCCCTTGGCGCCCGCACCCGCGTGCTGAGGCAGGCTCATGACGGCGTGGAAGATGTTGATCTGCCAGGGCGTGTTGTTGACGTGCTCGTCACCGCGGAAGACGTGCGTGATGCGCATGTCCCAGTCGTCCACCACCACGGCGAAGTTGTAGGTGGGCACGCCGAGGGTGCGCGCCGCCTCGGGCAGCTCGGCCGTGGCGTCCTCGGGCGGGTGGCGCAGGATGATGAGGTCGTCGATCTCGCGGTTGGCAATCGTGATGGGGCCCTTGACCAGGTCGTTCCAAGTGACCTCGCCGTCTTGCGGGTTCTTGAAGCGCACGACGGGCTTCACGCCAGGGGGCACGGGCGGCAACACCTTGCCGGGCTCGGGCCGCCAGCGGCCGTCGTAGTGCGTCTTCTCGCCACGCGCGCGCTGGGCTTCGCGCATGGCGTCCAGCTCTTCGGGCGTGCTGTAGCAGCGGTAGGCCAGGCCGGCGGCGATCAGTTGCTCGGCCACCTCGTGGTAGCGGGCCAGGCGCTGCATCTGGAAGATGGGGCCTTCGTCAACGTCCAGGCCGAGCCAGCGCATGGACGCGATGATCTGGTCCACCGAGTCTTGCGTGGAACGCGCCACGTCGGTGTCTTCGATGCGCAGCACGAACTGCCCGCCATGGTGGCGCGCATAGGCCCAGGAATACAGCGCCGTGCGGGCCGTGCCCAGGTGCAGGAAGCCCGTGGGCGAGGGGGCGATGCGGGTGCGGACGGGGAGAGAGGTCGGAGCGGTGTTCATCGGGGAAAGTTCGTCCAGGGCTTGCAGGGCTTCGACAAGCTCAGCCCGAGCGGATGTTGGGGCTTGAGCCCCCATTGCCTTCACACCAACGCATCGAGCCCGCGGGCCAGATCGGCCTTCAGGTCGGCCCCATCTTCCAGGCCCACGCCCAGGCGGATCATGGCCTGGGTGATGCCGGCGGCCTGGCGCTGCGGCTCGGTCAGGCGGCCGTGCGTGGTGCTGGAGGGGTGGGTGATGATGCTGCGCACGTCACCGAAGTTGGCGGCGATGCTGCACAGGCGGGTGGCGTCGATGACGCTGAAGGCCTGCTCACGCCCGCCTTTCACATCGAACGACAGCACGGCGCCGCCGTGGCCGCTTTGCTGGCGCATGGCCAGCGCGTGTTGCGGGTGCGAGGCCAGGCCGGGGTGGTAGACACGGGCCACCCCAGGGTGCCCTTCCAGCCAATGCGCCAATTCCAGCGTACGCGCGCTTTGCGCCAGCACGCGCACCGACAGCGTCTCCATGCCCTTGGCCACCACCCAGGCGTTGAAGGGCGACAGGCTGATGCCGGCGCTGCGCATGACGGGGAAGAACTTGCCGCGCACCAGCGCCTGCGAGGCGCACAGCGCGCCGGCGTTCACGCGGCCCTGCCCGTCCAGGAACTTGGTGCCCGAATGCATGACGATGTCGGCACCAAACTTCACCGGCCGCTGCAGCGCGGGCGAGCACATGCAGTTGTCCACCGCAAGCAGGGCGCCGGCCTCGTGCGCGATGTCGGCCAGGGCCTGGATGTCGCACACCTCGGTCAGCGGGTTGGTGGGCGTCTCGGCAAACAGCAGCTTGGTGGTCGGGCGCACGGCGGCCTTCCACTCGGCCACGTCCGTCTGACTGACGAAGGTGGTTTCCACGCCGAACTTGCCGAACTCGCCCTGGAGCAGCTTGATGGTGGAGCCGAACACGCTGCGCGAGCAGATGACGTGGTCACCCGCCTTGAGCAGACCCATGATCATGAGCAGGATGGCGCCCATGCCGCTGGCGGTGCCGATGCAGTCTTCCGTGCCTTCGAGCGCGGCGAGGCGCCGCTCCATGATGGTGACGCTGGGGTTGGAGAAGCGGCTGTAGACGAAGGCCTCTTCCTCGTCCGCGAAGCGGCGTGCGGCCGTCTCGGCGTTGGGGTGGACGAAGCAGCTGGTGAGGTACAGGGCCTCGGAGTTCTCGCCGTAGGGCGAGGCCGGCAGGCCCTCGCGCACGGCCAGGGTGTCCAGGCCCACGCCTTCGGGCAGGTTCAGGCGAGGAAGGGTCATCTTCTCGGTCATGCGGTGTTCTCCGGCGCCTCCTGCAGCGCCAGGCGGCTGCGGGCGGGGCCTTCTTCCTCTTCAGGTTGGGCGCGGCGCTGGGCTTCCAGCGTGGCGAAGTCTTCCAGCGAAACGTCACCGGTGATGTAGCGGCCATCAAAGCAACTGGCCTCGAAGCCGGCCAGCGCGGGGTTCAGCGCCCGGATCACGCGCTTCATCGCGTCCACGTCCTGGTAGATCAAGGCGTCGGCCCCGATGAAGGCGCGCACCTCTTCCAGGCTGCGGCCGTGGGCCACCAGTTCCTCGGGCGTGGGCATGTCGATGCCGTAGACGTTGGGGTGGCGCACAGGGGGCGCGGCCGAGGCCATGTAGACCTTGCGGGCGCCGGCCTCGCGCGCCATCTGCACGATCTCCTTGCTGGTGGTGCCGCGCACGATGGAGTCGTCCACCAGCAGCACGTTGCGGCCCTTGAACTCCATGCCGATGGCGTTGAGCTTCTGGCGCACGCTCTTCTTGCGCACGGCCTGGCCCGGCATGATGAAGGTGCGGCCCACGTAGCGGTTCTTCACGAAGCCTTCGCGGTAGGGCTTGCCGATCATGTAGGCCAACTGCATGGCACTCGGCCGGCTGCTTTCCGGGATGGGAATCACCACATCGATGTCGCTGGGCGGCATGGTGGAGATCAGGCGCTGCGCCAGCGTCTCCCCCAGGTTCAGGCGCGCCTGGTAGACCGAGATACCGTCCAGCACGGAGTCGGGCCGCGCCAGGTAGACGTACTCGAAGATGCAGGGGTTGAGCGAGGGGTGCTCGGCGCACTGCCGGGTGTGGACGGTGCCGTCCATCTCGATGAACAGCGCCTCGCCCGGGGCCACGTCGCGCGTGAGGCGGTGGCCTGTGCCTTCCAGCGCCACGGACTCGCTGGCCACCATGACCTCGCGGCCCTCGGGCGTGTCGGTCTGGCCGAAGCACAGGGGGCGGATGCCGAAAGGATCGCGGAAGGCGAGCAGCCCGTGCCCGGCGATCAGCGCCACCACGGCGTACGAGCCCTTGATGCGCCGGTGCACGGCCGCCACAGCCTTGAACACTTCGTCCGGCGTGAGCGGCAGGTTGCGCGCCACCAGCTCCAGCTCGTGCGCCAGCACGTTGATCAGCACTTCGGTGTCGCTGCCGGTGTTGATGTGGCGGCGGTCCACGGCGAAGAGCTCGTCTTTCAATACATGGGCGTTGGTGAGGTTGCCGTTGTGCACCAGCACGATGCCGAAGGGCGCATTGACGTAGAAGGGCTGCGCCTCTTCTTCCGAGTAGGCGTTGCCGGCGGTGGGGTAGCGCACCTGGCCCAGGCCGATGTGGCCCGGCAGCGCCCGCATGTTGCGGGTGCGGAAGACGTCGCGCACCATGCCACGGGCTTTGTGCATGAAGCACTTGGTGCCTTGCATGGTGACGATGCCGGCAGCGTCCTGCCCGCGGTGCTGCAGGAGCAGCAGCGCGTCATAGATCAGCTGGTTGGCAGGCGCCTGGGAGATGACGCCGACGATGCCGCACATGGTTTACCCGAGAGTTGGAAAGGTGAGGTCTAGGAGGCGCCCAGAAAACGCGACGGCTTTTTCGGTCTGCCGTTCAGGCCGTCATGCAGCCCGCCATGCGCCCCATGATTCAGCCCGGTATCCAGCGCGCCAGTTCCGGCGGCAGCAGCGTCTTCACGCCCTTGACTGCGCCCAGCAACACGGGCGCAGCAGAGGAGGCCTGCCACGAGGGCGATTGTGCCGCGGGCGTGAGCGTCACGACCGTGGCCACCAGCAGCAGCAGCACGCCGCCGCGCAGCGCGCCGAACACCGCCCCCAGCAAGCGGTCCAGGAAGGACAGCGGCGTGGCCCGCACCAGCAGCCGCACCACGCGGGCCAGCAGGCCCCAGGCCACCAGGACGGCCACGAAGCAGGCCACCAGCGTGGCCGACTGGTTCAGCGCGGAATCCGGCAGCCCCACCGGGATGTGGGGAGCCACGTGCGGCACCAGCCAGGCCGCGGCGAAATAGGCCACCACCCAGCCTGCCAGCCCCATGAGTTCGTAGGTGACGCCCCGGGCCAGGCCCAGCACCACGGACACCAGCAGCACGGCGGCGAGCGCCGCGTCCACCCAGGGCAGAGAGCCGATCACAGCGTCAGCACAGCGCCCGGCAAGCCAGAGCCCTTGAGCTTGTTCAGCACTTGCGTGGCCTCATCGCGGGTGGCGAAGGGCCCGACGCGCACGCGCACGCGCTTGCCGGCGTCGGTGTTGACCTCCTGGGTGTAGGTCTTCAGGCCCAGCTTCTCGACCTTCTGGCGCGTCTGGCGCACGGTGGCGTCGTCGGCAAAGGCGCCGACCTGCACCACGAAGCGACCTGACGCGTCTTGCGACGCCGTGGCGGCCGATGCAGCGGCGGCGGCCGCAGGCTTCGATGCCGCCGCAGCGGGAGGCGCGGCCGGCTGCGGTGCGGGGACTGCTTCAGCCGGGGGGGCTGCAGTCGGGAGGGCTGCAGTCGGGGATGCCGCAGGCAGGGGCGCAGTCTGAGGTTCGGGCTGCGCCGTCTCGATGATCATCGGCGGCGCGGGCCTGACGCCGGCGGTGGGCACGGCAGCGGGCACGGTAGCGGGGGGCGCGGCCGTGGCGACCACGGGCGCAGGAGCCGCCACGGAGGCCACCCCTCCCTTGCCGGGGGCCACCACCATGGGCAAGTCCAGCGGCAGCGGCCGGGGCTGGGTCTCGAAGACGAGCGGGAACAGCAACACCCCCAGCAGCAACAGCACGGCCGCGCCGATCAGGCGGCGGCGGGCGTGGATGCGCACCTGGGTGACGGCTGCGCTCTCGTGCGGTGGGCCCGTGCGGGAGGAGACGGCTTCGGGCACCGACTTGGCCGCGCCGCGGCGGCCTGTCCGGGGCGAGGCTTCCGGTGCAGGAGGCGCGTCGTCCTCGGTCTTCTTGCGCTTGAAAAACGACGGCAGGGCCATGTTCAGCCGAGATGGGGTGCGGCCCGCCTGGGCAGCCCGGCCTTGAGCACCGCGCCCACTGTTTGAAAGGAGCCGAAGACCACGATTCTATCGGCGGGGTCAGCCTGGGCCATGGCAGCGGCCAGGGCCTCAGGCGGGGTGGCATGGGTGTTGGCGGTAGGCGTCGGCACTCCCGGGCCCCGTGGGCCGGGGGGGCAGGATTGCCAGGACGCCAGCAGTTCGTCAGCCGTGGCCGCACGGGCGCTTTCCAGGCCGCAGAAATGCCAGGCATCCACCAAGGGGGCCATGCGGGCCAGGAGGGCCGGGATGTCCTTGTCGCGCATGGCGCCGAACACGGCATGCGTGCGCGGATGAAAGCCCATCTGGTCCAGGTTGACGGCCAGCGTGGCCACCGACTGGGCGTTGTGCGCCACGTCCAGCACCAGCGTGGGCTGGCCGGGAACGATCTGAAAGCGGCCGGGCAGTTCCACCAGCGCCAGCCCGGTGCGCACGGCTTGCGCGGTGATGGGCAGGCGGCTGCGCAGGGCGGTCAGCGCCGCGAGGGCGCCCGAGGCGTTGATGAGCTGGTTGGCGCCGCGCAGCGCCGGGTAGGCCAGCGCGCTGTAGCGGCGACCGCGGCCTTCCCAGCGCCATTGCTGGCGGTCGCCCTCGTGCCGGAAGTCGCGCCCCACCAGCCACAGGTCGGCGCCTATGGATTCGCCGTGCCGGACCACGCTGTCAGGCGGCAGCGGGTCGCTGATCACGCAAGGCCGGCCCGGCCGCATGATCTGCGCCTTCTCCAGACCGATGGTCTCGCGGTCAGGGCCCAGCCACTGCATGTGGTCAAGGTCGATGCTGGTGATGACGGCGCAGTCGCTGTCGAAGGCGTTGACGCTGTCGTAGCGCCCCCCCATGCCGACCTCGAGGATGACCACATCCACCTCCGCCAGCGACAACGCACGTGCGATGGCCAGCGTGGTGAACTCGAACTGCGTCAGCGTGGTGGCGCCGCGTACGCGCTCCACCGCCTCGAAATGCGGCAGCAGCACCGCGTCGTCCACCGCGGCGCCGTCAATCTTGCAGCGCTCGTTAAAGTGCACCAGCTCGGGCTTCTGGTACAGCCCCGTGCGGTAGCCAGCATGGCGCAGGATGCTTTCCAGCATCGCGCAGGTGCTGCCCTTGCCATTGGTGCCGGCGACGATGATCACCGGCACGTCGAAGCGGATGCCGAGCGTTCGCGCCACCTGGACCGTGCGCTCCAGGGACAGGTCCATGGTCTTGGGGTGCATCGCGGCGCAGTGCGCGAGCCAGTCCTGAAGGGTGATGGGCAAGGTCACGGACAGACGTGCAGAGGGTTCAGGAGGTCGGTACGGTCTTGTCTTGCGCAGTCCAGGCAGCGTTCACGTCGCGCGAATGGGCTTCGACGACCGCAGCCCGAACGCATGTGCTGGGTGGCGGGCATCCGGGCGCTTCTTCCGCGTCAGGCGATCGCGTCGGCGCTCTGCCCGGTGAGCATGGCGATGGTCCGGGCCAGGGTGCTGCGCATCTCGCGCCGGTCCAGGATCATGTCGATAGCGCCCTTGCCCAGCAGGAACTCGGCGCGCTGGAAGCCCTCGGGCAGCTTTTCGCGCACCGTGTTCTCGATGACGCGCGGGCCGGCAAAGCCCACCAGCGCCCTGGGCTCGGCAATCACCACGTCGCCCATGAAGGCGAAGCTGGCCGACACCCCACCCATGGTGGGGTCGGTCAGCACGCTGATGTAGGGCAGCCGGGCCTTGGCCAGGCGCGTCAGCGATGCGTTCGTCTTGGCCATCTGCAGCAGGCTCAGCAGGCCTTCCTGCATGCGCGCGCCGCCCGTGGCGGCAAAACTCACGAAGGCCGTCTTCTGCTCCACGGCCGTTTCCACGCCGCGCACGAAGCGCTCACCCACCACCGAGCCCATGGAGCCGCCCATGAAGTCGAACTCGAAGCAGGCCGCCACCAAGGGCACGCTCATCACGGTGCCGCCGAACACCACCAGGGCGTCGGTCTCACCCGTGGACTCCAGGGCCGCTTTCAGCCGCTCCGGGTACTTCTTGCTGTCCTTGAACTTCAGCGGGTCCACGGGCAGCACTTCCTGGCCGATCTCGTACCGGCCTTCGGCGTCCAGGAAGCCGTCCAGCCGGGCGCGCGCGGAGATGCGGTGGTGGTGGCTGCATTTGGGGCAGACGTTGAGGTTCTTCTGCAGGTCGGTGTTGTAGAGCACGGACTCGCAGGACGGGCACTTGACCCACAGGCCCTCGGGCACCGAGCGGCGACCGGCGGGATCGGTGTGCTGGATCTTCGGGGGCAGCAGCTTGTCGAGCCAACTCATGAGGGAACGCTCCGCAGGACGGTCAAGGTGTTTCGGGGGCGATGATGCCTCAAGCCCGCGCGGCCCCGTTCAAGGCGCATCCAGCGCCACGCGGATCTCGGCCATGAAGGCGCGTGCCACCTCGGGGGCCTGGCTCTCCGGCGCGGCTTCCAGCAGCTGCACCAGACGGCTGCCGATGACCACGGCATCCGACACCGCGCCCACGGCACGCGCGGTGGCGCCGTCGCGGATACCGAACCCCACGCCCACAGGCACCTTCACATGCGCCTTGATGCGCGGCACGGCCTGCGCCACGGCCTCGGTGTCGATGTGGCCGGCGCCAGTGACGCCCTTGAGCGAGACGTAATAGACGTAGCCCGTGGCGATGCGCCCCACCTCGCGGATGCGCTGCTCGGTGGAGGTGGGCGCCAGCAGGAAGATGGGGTCCAGGCCGCGCGCGTGCAGGCGCTGGGCAAAGGCCTCGCATTCCTCGGGCGGGTAGTCCACCACCAGCACGCCGTCCACGCCAGCCTCGGCCGCGGCGGCGACGAAGGCGCCCTCCCCGCCCTTCAGGTCAAAGCGTTCGATGGGGTTGGCGTAGCCCATCAGCACGACGGGCGTCTGCGCATCGGTGCGGCGGAACTCGGCCACCCACTGCAGCACCTGCGTCAGGCCCACGCCGCGGGCCAGGGCGCGCTCGCTGGCCTTCTGGATGATGGGGCCGTCGGCCATGGGGTCGGAGAACGGCACGCCCAGCTCGATGATGTCGGCCCCGCCCGCGGCCAGGGCGTGCATGACGGCCACGGTCTGGGCGGGGCTGGGGTCGCCAGCGGTGACGTAGGGGATCAGGGCCTTGCGGCCTTGGGCTTGCAGGGCCTGGAGGGTGGCGGGGATGCGGCTCATTGCGGGGCCCCGGCAGGATGTGCGGATTCGGACTGGCGCTGACCCCCTGCGCTCATGTCCCCCGGGCCGGGCTGCGCCCGACCCTCCTCCTTGACTTCGCTCCGTGGGTCAACACCACCCCGCATCAACGTGACGGCTTGCGGGGCCCCGCCCTTCACGCCCTGCCCGCGGCAGGACGGGCGGCAGTAGAAGTCGGCGCCGGAGAGGTCGGCCACGGTGCCGATGTCCTTGTCGCCGCGGCCCGAGAGGTTGATCAGCAGGTGCTGGTCAGGGCGCATGGTGGCGGCGAGCTTCATGGCGTAGGCGACAGCGTGGCTGGATTCGAGCGCGGGGATGATGCCCTCGGTGCGGCACAGGCGGTGGAAGGCTTCCAGCGCCTCGGTGTCGGTGATGCCCACGTACTCGGCGCGGCCGATGTCCTTGAGGTAGGCGTGCTCCGGGCCGACGCCGGGGTAGTCCAGGCCGGCGGAGATGGAGTGGGTTTCGGTGATCTGGCCGTTGTCGTCCTGCAGCAGGTAGGTGCGGTTGCCGTGCAGCACGCCAGGCGAGCCGCGGGTGAGCGAGGCGGAGTGCTTGCCGGAATCCAGGCCTTCGCCCGCCGCCTCCACGCCGATGAGGCGCGTGCCCTCATGCTCGATGTAGGGGTGGAAGATGCCCATGGCGTTGCTGCCACCACCCACGCAGGCGATGACGGCGTCGGGCTGCCGGCCCGACGGGCCGCCCAGGGTTTCGATCAGCGCGGGCATCTGCGTCAGGCACTCCTGGCCGATGACGCTCTGGAAATCACGCACCATCATCGGGTAGGGGTGCGGGCCGGCCACGGTGCCGATGATGTAGAAGGTGTTCTCCACATTCGTCACCCAGTCGCGCAGCGCCTCGTTCAGCGCGTCCTTCAGCGTCTTGCTGCCGCTCTCCACCGGCACCACGGTGGCGCCCAGCAGCTTCATGCGGTAGACGTTGGGCGACTGGCGCTTGACGTCCTCGCTGCCCATGTAGACCACGCACTCCAGCCCGTAGCGGGCACAGATGGTGGCCGTGGCCACGCCGTGCTGGCCGGCGCCGGTCTCTGCAATCACCCGCGGCTTGCCCATTCGGCGTGCCAGCAGCGCCTGACCGATGGTGTTGTTGACCTTGTGCGCGCCGGTGTGGTTCAGGTCTTCGCGCTTGAAGTGAATCTGTGCGCCGCCGACCTCCCGGCTCATGCGGGCAGCGTGGTAGATGGGGCTGGGACGGCCGACGAAGTGCGCCAGTTCGTAGCGGAACTCGGCCATGAAGGCCGGGTCCTTCAGGGCGGTGTCGTAGGCCTCGCGCAGTTCGTCCAGCGCGTGGATGAGGGTCTCTGCGACGAAGGTGCCGCCGTAGGGCCCGAAGTGCCCGCGGGCATCGGGTTGGTGATAGTTCAGCATGGTGGTCTGAGATGCAAGGGTTCGAAGGCTTGCCGGTCAGGCCGCTGTCGACGCCGCGAGGACATCGGCAGCGTGCACCGCCTGGCAGAACCGGCGCATCAGCGTGGCGTCCTTGACGCCCTTGGCCGCTTCCACGCCGGAGCTCACGTCAACGGCCCAGGGCCGGACGCGAAGCAATCCATCGGTCACGTTTGCAGGATTCAACCCACCAGACAAAACGAGCCGACAAGCCACGCCGGGGAGAACGAGCGACCAATCGAACACCTTGCCGCCGCCGCCATAGCCCTCGACATGGGCGTCGAGCAGCAAGGCCTGGGCGTCTGAAAAAGATGCGGCGCAGTCTAGCAAATCGACTCCCGGGCCCATGCGCACGGCCCGCAGGTAAGGCCGGGCCGGCGCACGGCACTGCACTGGCGTCTCGTCGCCGTGAAACTGCAGCAAGGCGTGGGGCACGGCCTGCACGGCGGCCTCGATCTCCTGTGCAGCGGCATTGACGAAGAGCAGCACCGGCGTCACGAAGGGCGGCAGGCGCCGTGCCAGTTCGCCGGCCCGCTGCGCCGACACGGCACGCGGGCTCTTGGGGTAGAGCACGAAGCCGATGGCATCGGCACCCGCCTCCACGGCGGCGTCCACATCAGCCTCTCGCGTGAGGCCGCAGATCTTGATCCGGGTACGGTGCAGGGTGGGGGCTTCAGCGTGCATCGATATGAGGCTCAGGGGATCCAGTCCATGGCCGAAGTGTGCTCGGGCAGGCCGTGGGCTGCATCGTAGTGCGGGCCGACGAAGTACAGGCCGTCCGGGGCAAAGGTGGGGGCGGCGGCCTGCCGGCTGCGCGAGGCCAGCACTTCAGCCATCCAATCGGAGGGCTTGGAACCCGCGCCGACCGCCACCAGACAGCCCATGATGTTGCGCACCATGTGGTGCAGGAAGGCGCTGGCCTCGAAGTCGAAACGCCAGTAGCCCCCGTGGCGGGTGATGTCCAGTTGGCGCAGCGTCTTCACAGGGCTGAAGGCCTGGCAGGCGGCCGCGCGAAAGGCGCTGAAGTCGTGCTCGCCCAGCAGGTGCGCGGCTGCACGCTGCATGGCTTGCCCATCCAGGGGCCGGAAGACCCAGCCGCAGCGCCCCGCCTCCAAGGCCGGCCGGACGGCAGACTCCAGCAGCAGGTAGCGGTAGCGCCGCCCTCGGGCACTGTTGCGGGCGTGGAAGCCCGCGGGCACCTCGCAGCACCACTGCACCGCAATGTCCACGGGCAGGAATCGGTTGGTGCCACGCACCCAGGAGGACAGGTCGCGCTGCACCGGGGGGTCCAGGTGCACCACCTGCTGGAGGGCGTGCACACCGGTGTCGGTGCGGCCGGCGCAGACGGTGGTCACAGGGACGTCCGCAAAGCGCGACAACGCGCCTTCCAGATGGTCCTGAACCGTCTGTCCCCCCGGCTGGGATTGCCAGCCATGGAACCGCTGCCCCACGTAGGCCACGCCCAGGGCCAGGCGCTGGGCGCTGGTCATCGCGACAGGGCGCGGTGGCGGCGCTTCACTCCAGGGTGTCGAGCAACAGGCTCGCGCTGTCCTTCAAGGGGCCCGTGGCCTGGGCGTACACCTCGTCCAGCAGGTCGCGCGCGCCTTCCAGGTCACCGATTTCCAGGAACTCCTTGGCCAGGGCCAGCTTGCGCTCCAGCGGGTGGTTCAGGTCCGGCGGCGGTGGCGGCGGGGCCCGGCTCATGTCGTCGACGGCGTTGTCTTCCTCGGCCAGATCCACCTGCGGGATGTCCACCGGAGCCCGCTCGAAGTCACTGGCTTCGCCTTGGTCAAGGTCGCTCTGTTCCTTGGCCAGCGGATCTCCCAGTTCGATGCCGTACTTCTCGGGCTCGACGGCTTCGTACTCCGGCTCCGGCCCGGTATCGCTGGGCGGGGCCTCACCGAAATCCAGCTCGGGGGACTTTTCCTCTTCCTGGGCCGTGCCGTAGGCGTTGAGGTCCAGCTCCGGGGTCTCGGCAGAAGTGCCTTCCAGATCGAGGGGCGGTGCGGCCTCCGACTCTACGGACTCTGCATCCAGCGCAGGCATGCCCGGGGCGTCACCGTCGCCGTAGCCCTCCAGGTCAAGCTCAGGCTTCTTGATCGGCTCCCCGTCAGCGTCGAAGGCGGTTTGACCTTCACCAGGGGTGGACTCGTAGCCCGACAGATCCGCCTGCTTGCCGCCATACAGCGGGTTGTACGGGTCCATTTCCCGGCCCATGGCCTTGACGTGTTCCCACATGGAGCCCTGGCCATCGGTCATCTGCTGCACTTCAAGCGCCAGAGGCTCGTAGGACATGGAATCACGCTGCAGAAACAGCACTTCGAGCAGCTTGATGCGCAGGTCCAGGCGCTCCGGCCGCTCCTCGATGGCGGACCGCAGCACAGCTGCCGCGCGCTCGTCGCTGCCGTAGGCCAGGTGCACATCAGCCTCGGCCGCGGGGTCCAGGTTGCCGGCGGTGGTGACCTCCTCCACCTCCTCGGCCACGGGCATCGGTTCCGCCTCGGGCTCGGGATCCTCAGGCGCCAGTGCGGCCTGTTCATCCTGGACGTCGGCAGCCTCCTCCTCGCGCCGGCCGCGCCAGAGCCGGTAGCCGCCCCAGAGCGCCATGAGGATCACCAGCCCTGCAGCGCCGGGCACGGTGTAAGGGCTGGCGAGCAGGCGCTGCAACCATCCCGGTTCGTTCACCGTGATGACCGGCGGCGCGGAAGCCGCCGATGCCGCGGCGGAGGCAGCGGCCACTGTCGGGGCCGCTGCCGGCACCGAAGCGGCCACGGTTGGGGCGCCAGCGGGTACGGAGGCGCCTTCGGCCGGCGGTGCAGCGGCGGGTTGCCCGCCTGCGGCCACCGCAGACGCACTGGCCTGCTGCTGCAACGCCTTCAGGGCCTGGACATTGCGCGCCAGCTCGGCTTCGCGCTGGGCGGCCTCTCGCGCAGCAGCGTCGCGGGACAAGGCGGCTTCGGGCGAGCTGGCCGCCCGCACCCCGCCCTGCGAGAGCTTGAGCTGGTCGGGCGTGACGGCGGCGCCCTCCTTGCGGTCCTGCACGCGGGCTTGCACCTGCCCGCGCGCCTGGCGCGAGGCCGCAGGCTCGGAAGCGGCTTCCCGTACCTGGGCTGCCAGGCGTGAACGGTAGGCGCCGAAGTCTGCGCTGTGCGCCTCGATCAGCTCTCGCGCAGGCACGGGCGGCACGGCACGGGCAGCTTCAGCCCCAGGCAGCTTGAGAACCGCGCCGGTCTTCAGGCGGTTCATGTTCTCGCCCGTGAAAGCCTGTGGGTTGGCCTGGTACAGCGCCACCAGCATCTGGTCCAGCGACACGCCCTCGGGCCGGTAGTCCTGCGCCAGTTCGGACAAGGTCTCGCCGTACTTCACGGCGTGTTGCGAACGCAGCGCCACGGCGCTCGTCACCGTGCCCCCAGCGGGCGGGGCAGAACCACCGGCACCCACCAGCGGGCTGACCTGCGCGACCGGCGGCGGCGGGGTGCCCTCAGGGCTGACCAGGAGGGTGTAGCCCATCAGTTGCTGGCCCGAAGCCCAGCGCGCCTCAAGAATGAGGTCCACGTAGACGCTGTTCACCGGCCGGTCAGAGGCCAGCTGGACGACATAGCTGCCGTCGGCCTGACGCACCAACTCGGCCTTGAGGCCAGCCAGCACGTCGTCAAACACCAGGCCGGCCGTCTGGTGGACCTGGGGCGGCGCCACGCGCAGGCGCAGCGACGCCTGTTCTGCCGGACTCAGGCTGGTCACCTGGATCTGCGCCTGCAGCGGTTGACCCTGGTAGGACTGCACACTCAGCCGCCCGAAGCCCAGGGCGCTGGCGGCGCCGTGCCCCAGCAGCAGGAACACGGCTGCCAGCACCGCAGCCGCGCCCGCGCGCGTTGGCTCCGGCCGCCGCACCCGCGCCGGGATGCTGAAGCCCCTGGGGCGAGGAAAGGCCCGGGCCGGCGGCAGGAACGGTGTGGGTGCAGCGGTCAAGGGTCCTCCAGCGAAAGTCATTCAGGCGAGCCCTCGGTGCGCCGGGGCCTCATGCGGCTCATGCATCGCATACGTCGGATGCGTCTCACGTCTCATGCACCAAGCGTACCCGAAGCGCTGGGCACCACACGGCTCAGCGCTCCAGCAGGATGCGCAGCATCCGCCGCAGCGGCTCGGCCGCCCCCCAGAGCAACTGGTCACCGATGGTGAAGGCCCCCAGGTACTCCGGGCCCATGGCCATCTTGCGCAGGCGCCCCACGGGAATCGTCATGGTGCCGGTGACGGCCACGGGCGTCAGGTCGCGCAGCGTGGCCTCGCGGGTGTTGGGCACCACCTTCACCCAGGCGTTGTCGACAGCGATCATCGCCTCGATATCGGCCAGAGGCACGTCCTTCTTGAGCTTGAAGGTCAGCGCCTGGCTGTGGCAGCGCATGGCGCCCACGCGCACGCAAAAGCCGTCCACCGGCACGGCGGGTGAGTCAAAGCCCTCGCCCTGGCCGAGGATCTTGTTCGTTTCGGCCATGCCCTTCCACTCTTCCTTGCTCTGGCCGTTGCCCAGGTCCTTGTCGATCCAGGGGATGAGCGAGCCGCCCAGGGGGACGCCGAAGTTGGCGGTCTCCTCGGCAGAGAGCGAGCGCTGCCTGGCGATGACCTGGCGGTCGATCTCCAGGATGGCGCTCTTGGGGTCGGCCAGCAGGGCCTTGACCTCGGCGTTCAGCGTGCCGTACTGCGTGAGCAGTTCGCGCATGTGCTGCGCGCCGCCCCCCGAGGCCGCCTGGTAGGTCTGCGTGCTCATCCACTCGACCAGACCCGCCTTGTACAGCGCGCCCACGCCCATGAGCATGCAGCTGACCGTGCAGTTGCCGCCCACCCAGTTGCGCCCGCCAGCATCCAGCGCGCGCTGGATCACCGGCATGTTCACCGGGTCCAGGATGATGACGGCGTCGTCCTTCATGCGCAGCGTGGACGCCGCGTCGATCCAGTGGCCGGTCCAGCCCGCAGCGCGCAGCTTGGGGAAGACCTCGGTGGTGTAGTCGCCGCCCTGAGCGGTGATGATGATGTCGCAGCGCTTGAGTGCCGCGAGGTCGTGCGCGTCCTGCAGCGTGGTTTCGTTCTTCGCCATCGCCGGGGCGGCGCCGCCGGCGTTGGAGGTGGAGAAGAAGAGAGGCTCGATCAGGCCGAAATCACCTTCGGCCTGCATGCGGTCCATGAGCACGGAGCCCACCATGCCGCGCCAACCAACCAGTCCTACGAGTCTCATTTCAGTTCGCCTTTCCAGTGTGTCTGGACCCCGGTGTGCCCCCGGCTCGTGTCGCCGGGGTCCAGGAGAGGGGGCGAGACGATCCGAGAGCCGCTAGCTCTTGGTAATTTTGGTAGTGGTGGTAATGGCTTTGCCAGACAGGGCCGCCACGACGGCGTCGCCCATCTCGCGCGTGCCCACACGCTGCGTGCCTTCGCTCCAGATGTCGCCCGTGCGCAGGCCAGCGGACAGCACTGCCTTGACGGCCGACTCGATACGGTCGGCAGCCTCGGGCTGGTTGAGCGAGTAACGGAGCATCATGGCAGAAGACAGAATTGTAGCCAGCGGGTTTGCAACACCCTTACCCGCGATGTCCGGCGCGCTGCCGTGGCTGGGCTCGTACAAGCCCTTGTTGTGCTTGTCCAGCGACGCCGACGGCAGCATGCCGATGGAGCCGGTGAGCATGGCGGCCTCGTCCGAGAGGATGTCACCGAACATGTTGCCGGTGACCACCACGTCCAGCTGCTTGGGCGCCTTGACCAGCTGCATCGCGGCGTTGTCCACGTACATGTGCTCCAGGGTGACGTCCGGGTAATCCTTGTGCACCTCGGTGACCACGTCCTTCCAGAACTGGAAGGTCTCCAGCACGTTGGCCTTGTCCACGCTCGTGACCTTGCCGCCCTGGCCACCTTTTCCACTGGCCCGCTTGCGCGCGGCCTGGAAGGCCACATGGGCGATGCGCTCAATCTCCGGGCGGCTGTAGCGCATGGTGTCGAAGGCTTCCTCGGCGCCAGGGAAGTGCCCATCCACGGCCGTGCGCCGGCCGCGCGGTTGCCCGAAGTAAATGTCGCCGGTCAGCTCACGGATGATCAGAATGTCCAGGCCCGCCACCAGTTCGGGCTTGAGGCTGGAGGCGTGGGTCAACTGCTCGTAGCAGATGGCCGGGCGGAAGTTGGCGAACAGCCCCAGGTGCTTGCGCAGGCCGAGGATGGCCTGCTCGGGACGGAACTGCCGCTCGAGCTTGTCGTACTTCCAGTCGCCCACGGCGCCGAACAGCACAGCGTCAGCCGCCTTGGCCAGGTTCAGCGTGCCCTCGGGCAGCGGGTGGCCGTGCGCGTCATACGCCACGCCGCCCACCAGGGCGGACTCGGTCTCGAACTTCAGGTCCAGCACGCCGAGCACCTTGACGGCCTCGGCCATGATCTCGGTGCCGATGCCGTCACCGGGCAGGATGGCAATCTTCATACAGCGGTCCTCGTGTGTGCCAGCCAGGGCATGCGGGTCAGGCGTTCGGCCTCGAAGGCCTTGATCTTGTCGGCATGGCGCAGCGTGAGACCGATGTCGTCGAAGCCGTTGACCAGGCAGTACTTGCGGAAAGGCTGCACCTCGAAGGGCAGCTCGCTGCCGTCGGGCTTGAGCACCACCTGGCGCGGCAGGTCGACGGTGAGCGAGTAGCCCACGAAGCCCTTGACCTCGTCGAAGAGGCGCGCAATCTGCTCTTCCGGCAGCACGATGGGCAGCAGACCGTTCTTGAAGCAGTTGGAGAAGAAGATGTCGGCAAAGCTCGGCGCCAGGATGGCCCGAAAGCCGTACTGGTCCAGCGCCCAGGGGGCGTGCTCGCGGCTGGAGCCGCAGCCGAAGTTGCGCCGAGCGATGAGCACCGACGCGCCCTGGTAGCGGGGGCTGTTCAGCACGAAATCCGGATTGGGCCGGCGCGAGGCCGGGTCCTGCCCAGGCTCGCCCTTGTCGAGGTAGCGCCACTCGTCAAACAGGTTAGGGCCGAAGCCGGTGCGGGCGATCGACTTCAGGAACTGCTTGGGGATGATGGCGTCGGTGTCGACGTTCTCGCGGTCCATCGGGGCCACGAGCCCCTTGTGCACGGTGAAGGCTTGCATGGCGGAGGTCCTCAGGCGATGCGCCGCACGTCGACGAAGTGGCCGGCCAGGGCGGCGGCGGCGGCCATCGCCGGGCTGACGAGATGGGTGCGGCCGCCCGCGCCTTGCCGACCCTCGAAATTGCGGTTGCTGGTGGAGGCACAGCGCTCGCCGGGCTCCAGACGGTCAGCGTTCATGGCCAGGCACATGCTGCAGCCCGGCTCGCGCCACTCGAAGCCCGCGCTGCGGAAGACCTCGTGCAGCCCCTCGGCCTCGGCCTGGGCCTTCACCAGGCCCGAGCCCGGCACCACCATGGCCACCTTGACGTTGGGGGCCACGCGGCCACCGGCCTTGCGCACCACAGCGGCCGCCTCGCGCAGGTCTTCGATGCGGCTGTTGGTGCACGAGCCGATGAAGATCTTGTCGACCACGATGTCGGCGATGGGCTTGTTGGGCGTGAGACCCATATAGGTGAGCGCTCGCTCGATGGCACCGCGCTTGACGGCGTCCTTCTCCTTGTCAGGGTCGGGCACGCGATCTTCGATGGACAGCACCATCTCAGGGCTGGTGCCCCAGGTGACCTGCGGGCGGATCTGCGTGGCGTCCAGTTCCACCACCACATCGAACGCGGCATCGGCGTCCGAGTGCAGCGTGCGCCAGTGGGCCACGGCCTGCTCCCACTCCGGGCCGCCGACGAAGCGGCCGGTGGCGGCGTCCGTGCCCGGCGCAAAAGGCCGGCCCTTGACGTACTCGATGGTCTTGTCGTCCACGGCCACCAGGCCAGCGCGCGCGCCCGCCTCGATGGCCATGTTGCACACCGTCATGCGTCCTTCGATGCTGAGCGCGCGGATGGCCGCGCCGCCGAATTCGATGGTGTAGCCAGTGCCGCCAGCCGTGCCAATGCGCCCGATGATGGCCAGCACGATGTCCTTGGCGGTAACGCCGCGCTGCAGGACGCCGTCCACCTTCACCAGCAGGTTCTTGGCCTTCCGGGCCAGCAGGGTCTGCGTGGCCAGCACGTGCTCCACCTCGCTGGTGCCGATGCCGTGGGCCAGGGCGCCGAAAGCGCCGTGGGTGGAGGTGTGGGAATCGCCGCACACCACCGTCATCCCCGGCAGCGTGGCACCCTGCTCGGGCCCGATGACGTGCACGATGCCCTGGCGCTTGTCCAGAAAGGGGAAGTACGCCGCCGCGCCATGGGCCTTGATGTTGGCATCCAGCGTCTGCACCTGCAGCCTGGAGATCGGGTCACGGATGCCGTCATAGCCATCGGACCAACCCGTGGTGGGCGTGTTGTGGTCGGCCGTGGCCACCACCGAACTCACTCGCCAGACCTTGCGCCCGGCAATCCGCAGCCCCTCGAAGGCCTGCGGGCTGGTGACCTCATGTACGAGGTGGCGGTCGATGTACAGCACCGAGGTGCCGTCTTCTTCGGTGTGGACGACGTGTTCGTCCCACAGCTTGTCGTAGAGGGTGCGGGCGGGCATGGTGACGCGGCAAAAGCGAAGCTGCGCATTGTCGCGGATTCGACGCGGCCCCCGGACAGACCCCCACTCAGGACCGACGGCGCCTGACCAGGGTCAGCGCAGCCATCAGGGCCACGCCTGCCGAATCCGCCGCCCAATCCGCCCAATCGCCATGGCGCCAGCCCGTGAGGTGCTGCGCCAACTCGATGCCGCCTCCGTAGATCACCAGACCCACCAGCAGGCGCAGGCGATCCTGCTGCTGCGGCCAGGCGAGCAGGCCCAGGAGGGTGAGCACGCCAAAGGCCAGCGCATGCTGGGCCTTGTCCCAGAAGTTCAAGGGCAGGCGCTGCACGTGCTCTGCAGGCAAGAGCATGAGCACCAGCACCGCCAGGGCGGCCAGCCAGAAGGCTGCGCACCAGAAGACGGCGCGGGCAGCCGACAGGGGAATGTTCACAAAGCGCTCCGGGGCATGACATCGACGTGATCACAGGTGAATCGCGCCTGCCCCCCATACACCAGCGCGGAATGGAGAGCCAGCGCCTGCACCGGCTGCTACACCCCTGCCATCAGAACATCCACGGCTCTGACGATGCAGTCACCTTGATCTGCCACGTTTGCGATGCGTCGCAGACTCGATCTGTGTACTGCAGCGATCAAGCGTGTAGCCAACACCAGGCGCTTGTCTTCAAGCGTGATTTCCGGGTTGAGGTGCTTGACCGCCGGGTAGTCCGACAGCAGCGGGATGACCACCACCGCAGGATCGGGCGGCAGCAGGTTGCTCTCGATGACCACCATGGCCACCCCCCGGTACTCCGCCACGTCAAAGCGGGTCAGTCGCGCCACGAGGGTCCTCCATGCGCAGCGATGATCTCAGCCAACGGGTGGCCATGGCGCGCGTGCCAATCAGCCTGCGCCGCGAACGCATCTGCGTTGTCGGCGAGCCATTGCCTTTGCCTGGCTTCGTGGATGGCCTTCAACAGGGCCGCTTCAGCCACCGCTGACACGTTGATCTCAAGCTCTTTGGCGCTGTCCAGTGCCGCAGCATCAAGGGTCACGGATGTCTTGCGCTTGGTGCTGGTCAACATACTGCGCCACCTTCATTCAATACCGCAAATCGTACCGCTTGAAGTACTTCATTCGGGAAGCAGCGCGGCCCAGGCACATCTGGAGCGCTTGAGGCGGCCCGTCACCCCAGCGCCGACACCACCTCCGCCGGCGCCTGCACCAGTTCGATCAGCACGTCTTTGCCGCCCACGGGTGACCGCACAGCCCACTCAGACAGCGGCCTGGCGCTCGAGTTCGCCCTTCAGGCCTGGGGCCAGACGCAGTTGCCTTGCCAGTTCATCCAGGTAGGCACGCTCCATGACGGTGGTCTTGTCGACGACGAGCAGGCTGGCGAGGTAGATCTCGGCCGCCATCTCCGGCGAAGACGCGGTGGAAGCCACCTCGGCAGGGTCGACAGGCCGACGCAGCTGGTCTTCAACCCAGCGGCGAAGTCCCGGGTCGGCCTCCAGCCTGTGCATCTCTGCCTCGACGAGTTCCCGTTCGCGCTCGTCCAAGTGACCATCGGATTTGGCGGCGGCGATCATGGCCCCCAGCATGGCCTGACTGTGAAGCTCGATCTGCGGTGCTGGCAGCCTGTCGAAGGCCAAGGGGGTGGGCGATCCGGACTGCTGCGGCGCAGGCCTGGAGGCCTGCTGGGTCTGTGAGGCCTGCCAGTCCTGGTAGACCTTGAACGCCAACGCGCCCAGAGCAGCGACGCTTCCGTACTTCAGCGCCGCGCCTCCAAGGCTTCGCCCGCGCTTGCTGCCCAACAGCAAGCCCAGGGCACCGCCGGCCACAGCGCTCTTGGCGTAGGTGCCTCGGCTGCCGCCTCCACCGAGCACCTGGCCGAGAGAACCTGCAGAACCGCCCATGGCCGAAAGGCCTGACTTCAGCAACTGCTCAAGAAGGGATTGGGCGCTCATTGCTTCGTTCTCCGTTCGTGCGTTTCGAAACGACTCTATCGAAGGGGCGCTGCCCGCAGTCTCTGTCCGGGCAATGGGCAGGCTCACCCCAGCGCCGACACCACCTCCGTCGGCGCCTGCACCAGCTCGATCAGCACGCCCTCGCCGCCCACGGGGAACTCGTCGTTGCCCTTGGGGTGGATGAAGCAGATGTCGTGGCCGGCGGCACCCTTGCGGATGCCGCCGGGGGCGAAGCGCACGCCGTGGGCGGTCATCCACTCCACGGCCTGGGGCAGGTCATCCACCCACAGGCCCACATGGTTGAGCGGGGTGGCGTGCACGGCCGGCTTCTTGTCGGGGTCCAGCGGTTGCATCAGGTCCACCTCCACGGCGGTGGGGCCATGGCCCAGGGCGCAGATGTCTTCGTCGACGTTCTCGCGTTCACTGACGAAGGTGCTCTTGACCGTCAGGCCCAGCATGTCCACCCACAGCGACTTCAGGCGCTGCTTGTCCGGGCCGCCGATGGCGATCTGCTGGATGCCGAGGATGCGAAAGGGTTTGGGGCTGCTCACGGGCACGGCTCCTGGGCGGTCAGGCGAATTTCAGGATGGGCTGGTCCACGGCCAGGCTTTCGCCCTGGGCCGCCAGCAGCTCGGAGACGGTGCCGTCTTGCGCGGCGGTGAGGATATTTTCCATCTTCATGGCCTCGATGACGGCCAAGCGCTCGCCCGCCTGCACCGCCTGCCCGGGCTTGACGGCGATGTCCACCAGCAGGCCCGGCATGGGCGAGAGCAGGAACTTGCTCATGTCGGCCGGGGCCTTGAAGGGCATGAGGCGCTGCAGCTGTGCTGCGCGCGGGCTGAGCACCATCGCTTCGATGCGGCGGCCGTTGTGGGCAACCCGCGTCCACAGGCCCTCGCGCTCGATCTGCGCGGTGAACGGCCGGCCGTTGCAGGAACCGCTGGCGCGGATGCCGCCGAAGGTCCAGTCCTTGGCCACGGCATAGGTCTTGCCACCCTTGCCACCGTTGCCACCCGCGCCGCCCACTTGCACGGTGAGGGCGCCATGGGCCTCCAGCCGCACCGGCACATGGCGGTGCGCGCCCGCCTGACCCCGCACCACGATGACGAAGTCCTGCGCGATGCGTACGCCATGACCATCCAGCTGCCCGGTGATGCCCGCTGCGCGCTCCAGGTAGCGGCGGTGGGCAGCAGCCACCAGCGCGACCAGGAAATCCGGGTCGTCGTGCGGCACATCCTCAGCGCGGAAGCCGCTGGCGTAGTGCTCGGCGATGAAACCGGTGTTGAAGTCACCGCTGACGAACTTCGGGTGTGCCAGCAGCGCGGCCTGGAAAGGGATGTTGCTGGACACGCCGCGGATGACGAAGCCGTTGAGCGCCTCGCGCATCTTGGCAATGGCGTCCATGCGGTCGCGGCCGTGCACGATGAGCTTGGCAATCATCGAGTCGTAGAACATCGGGATCTCGCCGCCTTCGTAGACGCCGGTGTCCACGCGCACGCCGCCGAACCGGCCACCTTCGTAGGCCGTACCGGACAGGGTGTTGGCGCCCTGTTCCAGGTCTGCCGCCGGGGGCTGGTAGCGCACCAGGCGCCCGGTGGACGGCAGGAAGTTGCGGAAAGGGTCCTCGGCGTTGATGCGGCACTCGATGGCCCAGCCCTGGCGGGGAATCTGGTCCTGGGTGAAGGGCAGCGCCTCGCCGGCGGCCACGCGGATCATCTGCTCCACCAGGTCCAGCCCGGTGATGCACTCGGTGACGGGGTGCTCCACCTGCAGCCGCGTGTTCATCTCGAGGAAGTAGAAGTCCTGGTTCTTGCCGACCACGAACTCCACCGTGCCCGCGCTCTGGTACTTCACAGCGCGCGCCAGCGCCACGGCCTGCTCACCCATGGCGCGCCGCGTCTCGTCGCTGATGAAGGGGCTGGGCGCCTCCTCGATCACCTTCTGGTGGCGGCGCTGGATGGAGCACTCGCGCTCGTGCAGGTAAACGATGTTGCCGTGGGCGTCGCCCAGCACCTGGATCTCGATGTGGCGCGGCTGTTCGACGAACTTCTCGATGAAGACGCGGTCGTCGCCGAAGCTGTTGCGCGCCTCGTTGCGGCAGGTTGAGAAGCCCTCGAAGGCCTCCTTGTCGTTGAAGGCCACGCGCAGGCCCTTGCCCCCGCCACCGGCGCTGGCCTTGATCATCACCGGGTAGCCGACACCGCGGGCGATCTCCACGGCGCGCTCAGGCGTGTCGATGGCGTCGTTCCAGCCCGGGATGGTGCTGACCTTCGCTTCGTTGGCCAGCTTCTTCGAGGCGATCTTGTCGCCCATGGCGGCGATGCTGTAGTGCTTGGGGCCGATGAAGACGATGCCTTCTTCCTCCACGCGGCGGGCGAAGTCCTCGTTTTCCGACAGGAAGCCGTAGCCTGGATGCACGGCCTGCGCGCCAGTAGCCTTGCAGGCGGCAATGATCTTGTCGGCCACGAGGTAGCTCTCACGGCTGGGCGCCGGTCCCAGCAGCACGGCCTCGTCGGCCAGCGACACATGGCGCGCGTCCTTGTCGGCCTCGGAATACACCGCCACGGTGGCGATGCCCATCTTGCGGGCGGTCTTGATGACCCGGCACGCGATCTCGCCTCGGTTGGCAATCAGGATCTTCTTGAACATCTCTCTTCTCTCCAGAATGTCTGGGGCATTTCAGCGAGCGGGGCGAACCTTGCGTTCGATCAGGTCCACGGGCCCACGACCCATGCGTACGGTCAACCACGCGGCCAACCGGTCGCGATCAGCCTCGCGCAGCGGGCGGGTCACCTCAATGACGACCACCACCACGGGCTCGGTAGCGCCTGCAGCCGGCGCAGAAGACGCCGACATCGCAGAGGCCGTCGGTGCGCTCGCACGGATCCGGCGCCCTTCGGCCAAGGTAGCTGCACGCACCTCAGGCCTCTGTGCTTGCAGTTCTGCCAGAACGGCCGGGGCAAGGGCGTGGGCGGCATTGATATCGAGATTCAGGGCTTGAAGCTGCGCTTGCAGCGCGGCGCGCTGTTCTTCGCTGCGTGCCAGACGCTCGCCCAAAAGCTTGGTAACGTCACGTTGCACATCGGCCTGTAACTGTTCACGCAGCCTGGATGCATCAACTTCGCTACCTCCTGCTCTGCGCACCACAAATTCAACATTGGCCAGCCTGTGCTCTGCCAACAGCATGGGCGCCTGCTCGCGCAGCCGCTGCTCTGCATCGGCCCCCACCACGGTGATGGTGATCCGTCGTTGCGCACTGTCCACACCTTGCCCAACGATGGCAAACCGATCGTCGGCTTCCATACGTCGCAGCATGGCTTGAGCCGACGCAGCGAACACCTCTTGCTGCACGAAGCGCCAGCCCAGCCAGACGCTCGGCACGAGCACCAGCGCCAGGCCCAGCGTGATGATCACGCGGTGCCGGGCGCGCACCCCAGGATCCAGGTCGACCACAGCCGGCAGACGCACCAGCTTGGCCACGGCCAGCGTGCTGGCAGCGATGAACACACCGTTGATGAGGAACAAATAGAACGCGCCTGCAAACATGTCCCAGCGGCCGTTGGCCAAGCCGAAACCGGCCGTACACAGCGGCGGCATCAACGCGGTGGCAATGGCCACACCAGGGACGACGTTGCTGATGCTCTTGCGGGTGAGAGCCACCATGCCTGCGGCGCCGCCGAACGCAGCAATCAGCACGTCCCACAGCGTGGGCGTGGTCCGGGCGATGAGCTCGGTGCCAGGTACGTCAAGGGGGCTCAACGTGAAGTACAGCATCGAGGACAGCAGGCTCAAACCTGTGAAGGTGCCCAGGTTGCGTGCACTCTGGCGAATGAGAGTGAAGTCGTTGACCGCAGCGCCGTAGCCCAGACCGACGATCGGGCCCATCAACGGGGAGATCAACATGGCACCGATGATCACCGCAGTGGAGTTGACGTTCAGGCCCACCGATGCGATCAGGATCGCAAAGATCAGCACCCACAGGTTGGTACCTGCGAACCGCACCCCTGCACGCACGCCGGCGTCGATGGCCTCGGGGTCGTCCTGATCTTCTCGCAGGTCGAAAAGCTTGCGGATACCGCGGTTCATGCTGACTCCTGGTTCCGGGCGGTCAAAGCGGGATATTCCCGTGCTTGCGCCACGGGTTGTCCAGCTTCTTGTCCTTGAGCATCGCCAGGCTGCGGCAGATGCGCTTGCGGGTCTCGTGCGGCTGGATGACGTCGTCGATGTAGCCACGTGCGCCGGCCACGAACGGGTTGGCGAAGCGGGCCTTGTACTCGGCCTCGCGGGCGGCGAGCTTGGCCGGGTCGCCCTTGTCTTCGCGGAAGATGATCTCCACCGCGCCCTTGGCGCCCATGACCGCGATCTCCGCGTTGGGCCAGGCCAGGTTCACATCGCCACGCAGATGCTTGGAGCTCATCACGTCGTAGGCGCCGCCATAGGCCTTGCGCGTGATGACGGTGACCTTGGGTACCGTGCACTCGGCGTAGGCGTACAGCAGCTTGGCGCCGTGCTTGATGATGCCGCCGTACTCTTGAGAAGTGCCGGGCATGAAGCCGGGGACGTCCACGAAGGTGATCACCGGGATGCTGAAGGCATCGCAGAACCGCACGAAGCGCGCGGCCTTGATGCTGCTCTTGATGTCCAGGCAGCCGGCCAGCACCATGGGGTTGTTGGCCACGATGCCCACGCTGCGCCCGTCCATGCGGCCAAAGCCGATGACGATGTTCCTGGCGTAGTCAGGCTGCAGTTCGAAGAAGTCGCCGTCGTCCACCACCTTGAGGATGAGCTCCTTGATGTCGTAGGGCTTGTTCGCGTTGTCGGGCACCAGGGTGTCCAGCGACAGGTCGGTGCGGTCGGCAGGGTCGATGCTCGGGCGCACCGGCGGCTTCTCGCGGTTGTTCAGCGGCAGGTAGTTGAAGAAGCGGCGCAGCATCAGCAGTGCTTCCACATCGTTGTCGAAGGCGAGGTCCGCCACGCCGCTCCTGGTGGTATGGGTGGAGGCACCGCCCAACTCCTCGGCGGTGACTTCCTCGTGCGTCACGGTCTTCACCACCTCGGGGCCGGTGACGAACATGTAGGCGCTGTCGCGCACCATGAAGATGAAGTCCGTCATGGCCGGCGAGTACACGGCGCCGCCGGCACACGGGCCCATGACCAGGCTGATCTGCGGGACCACGCCGCTGGCCATGACGTTGCGCTGGAAAACCTCGGCGTAGCCGCCCAGCGAGGCCACGCCTTCCTGGATGCGCGCGCCGCCCGAATCGTTCAGGCCGATGACCGGGGCCCCCACCTTCATGGCCTGGTCCATCACCTTGCAGATCTTCTCGGCGTGCGCCTCTGACAGCGCACCGCCGAAGACGGTGAAGTCCTGGCTGAAGACGAAGACCAGGCGCCCGTTGATGGTGCCGTAGCCCGTGACCACGCCATCACCCGGCACCTTGTTCTCGGCCATGCCGAAGTCCACGCAGCGGTGCTCGACGAAGAGGTCCCATTCCTCGAAGCTGCCTTCGTCCAGCAGCAGTTCCAGCCGTTCACGCGCGGTGAGCTTGCCCTTGGCGTGCTGCGCATCGATGCGCTTTTGTCCGCCACCCAGGCGGGCCGCGGCGCGCTTGCGCTCGAGCTGTTCAATGATGTCGTGCATCGGGGGTTCTCCTTATGGGAATACGTTCAGGTTCGGTCGGACCGGGTCGGCTGGGGTCGGGTTCGCAAGAGGCGCAGGGGCATGTGGGTGGCGCAGTCAGCGGGCTGGACGCTTCGCCCTCAGGGCGCGCCGAAGAGATCGAGCAGCTGGCGCGCTGCGACGGAAGGCGCGACACGGCCGGCGCGCACGTCCTCAGCGGCCTGTGGCAAGGCCCCGCGCACGGCAGGGTGCTCGCGGAAGCGCTGGCGCAGACCGGCCTCGATACGCTCCCACATCCAGGCCTGGTCCTGAACATGGCGGCGCGCGGACAGGCGGCCGCTGGCGGTCTGCAGTTCGCGAAAGTGGCTCACTGCTGCCCAGAACGCCTCCAACCCCTGGCCGTGCAGGGCGCTGAGCTGCAACACCTGCGGGTGCCAGAGGGTGTCGCCGTGGTGCGCGCGGTCATCACGGCCGTGCAGGCCCAACAAGCGCAGTGCGCTGGTGATCTGGGCCTGGGCGCGGGTGGCGGCGGCGGCGTCCAGATCAGCCTTGTTGATGACCACCAGGTCGGCGAGCTCCATCACGCCCTTCTTGATGGCCTGCAGGTCGTCGCCCGCATTGGGCAGTTGCAGCAGGCAGAACATGTCGGTCATGCCCGCCACGGCCGTCTCGCTCTGGCCCACGCCCACGGTCTCGACGATGACCACATCGAAGCCCGCCGCCTCGCACACCAGCAGCGCCTCGCGTGTCTTCTCGGTCACGCCGCCCAGGTTGCCCGCCGCGGGGCTCGGGCGGATGAAGGCGCGCGTGTCCACGCTCAAGCGCTCCATGCGCGTCTTGTCGCCCAGGATGGAGCCACCGCTCACACTCGACGACGGGTCCACCGCCAACACCGCCACCCGATGGCCGCGCTCGATCAGGAACAGGCCCAGCGCCTCGATGAAGGTGCTCTTGCCCACGCCCGGCACCCCACTGATACCCAGGCGAAACGAGCGCCCGGTGTGCGGCAGCAGCGCATTCAGCAGCTCATCGGCCTGCAACCGGTGGTCAGGCCGGGTGGACTCCAGCAGCGTGATGGTCTTGGCCAGCGCGCGGCGTTGGGCCGGGCCGGCACCCGCTCCTGGCAGAAGGGCCTGCGCCCACTCAGGGGGCTTCATGCCATCCCGCTTCAAGTGCCTTGACGGCAAGGCGTACGGTTCGCCTCGAACTCATTGGAGCCAGTTCTCCAGCTGTAGGCCGTCAATGCGCTCGAACTCTCGGGTGTTGTTGGTGACCAGAATCGCGTCCTCCGCCAAGGCTTGGGCAGCGATCAGCAGATCCATCTGGCCGATAGGTCGACCTTGCGTGCGGAGTTGGTGGCAGTGCCTGGCGTAGTGCCACATGGCGGCGTGCGTCCAGGGCAACACCGTCATCTCCAACAGCAAGCGCTCCAACGTCTGTCGATTGCGCTCTGGATACAGGCTCTTTTCCACACCGTAGGCCAATTCAGCCACCACCAGGGATGGCAAGGCCACCTGCTGGCGCCCAGCCGCTGCCAGGTGCTCCAGCACACGGGCAACACCTCGTCGCATGTAGATCACGATGTTGGTGTCGAGCAGGTACAGCCGCGGCATCAGTCAAGACTTTCGATGTCGTCCAGGACAGGCGTTCGGTCACGCGCGATCTCCTCAGGCATCCCTTCGAAGTCCGCAAAGATGACCTGCAGGCGAGCCACCCAAGCAGCACCATCGTCCTCCTTGGGGCGCAGGATGACGGCATTGCCCTGACGCTCGATCGTCACCTCGGCGGTATCAAACCGAAAAGCCTTGGGCAGCCGAACTGCCTGGCTGCGGCCGGTCTTGAAGACCTTGGCGATGATTGGGGTGGTGGAGGTGGTCATGGAGAGCCTTCAGCCGATTTGGTATGTATCAATAAATATATACCACCTGAATCTCACTCTGTCACCGCCCGCTTGATCTGCTCCAGCACGTCCTTGGCGCTGACCGGGATGGGCGTGCCAGGGCCGTAGATGCCCTTCACACCGGCCTGGTAGAGGAAGTCGTAGTCCTGCGCGGGCACCACGCCGCCTACGAAGACGATGATGTCGTCGGCGCCCTGCTCCTTCAGCGCCTGGATGATGGCGGGCACCAGGGTCTTGTGGCCGGCGGCCAGGGTGCTGACGCCCACCGCGTGCACGTCGTTCTCGATGGCCTGGCGGGCGCACTCCTCAGGCGTCTGGAACAGCGGGCCCATGTCGACGTCGAAGCCGAGGTCGGCGAAGGCCGTGGCCACCACCTTGGCACCGCGGTCATGGCCGTCCTGGCCCAGCTTGGCGATCATGACGCGCGGGCGGCGGCCTTGTGCCTCGCCAAATGCAGCAATCTCCTGCTGCAGTCGGGCCCAGCCTTCGGCGCTGTCGTAGCCGGAGGCGTCAGAGGATTGGTAGGCGGCTGCGTACACCCCGGTCACCTTCTGGATGTCGGCGCGGTGGCGCCCGAAGACGGTCTCCAACGCATCGCTGACCTCGCCCACGGTGGCGCGGGCGCGAAGGGCCTCGATGGACAGGGCCAGCAGGTTGCCGGTGGGCTCACCTGCAGCGCCTGCACGGGCGCACTCGGTCAATGCTGCGAGCGCAGATTGCACCCGCGCCGCATCGCGCGTGGCGCGGATCTGCTGCAGCCGCGCGATCTGGCCTTCGCGCACCTTGACGTTGTCGATCTGCAGGATGTCCACCGGGTCCTGCGTCTTGAGCTTGTACTTGTTGACGCCGACGATGACATCCTGGCCGGAGTCGATGCGGGCCTGCTTCTCGGCGGCGCTGGCCTCGATCTTGAGCTTGGCCCAGCCGCTGTCCACAGCCTTGGTCATGCCGCCCAGGGCCTGCACTTCCTCGATGATGGCCCAGGCCTGGTCGGCCATCTGCTGCGTCAGCGTCTCCATCATGTAGCTGCCGGCCCAGGGGTCGACCACGTTCGTGATGTGGGTCTCTTCCTGGATGATGAGCTGGGTGTTGCGCGCGATGCGGGCGCTGAACTCGGTGGGCAGCGCAATGGCCTCGTCGAAGCTGTTGGTGTGCAGGCTCTGCGTGCCGCCGAACACCGCGGCCATGGCCTCGATGGTGGTGCGCACCACGTTGTTGTAGGGGTCCTGCTCGGTCAGGCTCCAGCCCGAGGTCTGGCAGTGCGTGCGCAGCATCAGGCTCTTGGGCTTCTGCGCGCCGAAGCCCTTCATGATGCGCGTCCACAGCAACCGCGCCGCGCGCATCTTGGCGATCTCGAGATAGAAATTCATCCCGATGGCCCAGAAGAAGCTCAGGCGCCCGGCGAAGTCGTCCACGTCCAGGCCCTTGGCCAGCGCCGTCTTCACGTATTCCTTGCCGTCGGCCAGCGTGAAAGCCAACTCGAGCGCCTGGTTGGCCCCCGCCTCCTGCATGTGGTAGCCAGAGATGCTGATCGAGTTGAACTTCGGCATGTGCCGGGCCGTGTACTCGATGATGTCGCCGATGATCCGCATGCTCGGCGCGGGCGGGTAGATGTAGGTGTTGCGGACCATGAACTCCTTGAGGATGTCGTTCTGGATGGTCCCGGACAACTGGTCCTGCGCCACGCCCTGCTCTTCGGCCGCCACCACGTAGCCCGCCAGCACCGGCAAGACGGCGCCGTTCATGGTCATGGACACGCTGACCTTGTCCAGCGGGATGCCGTCGAACAGGATCTTCATGTCCTCGACGGAGTCGATCGCTACGCCGGCCTTGCCTACGTCGCCCGTGACGCGGGGATGGTCGCTGTCGTAGCCGCGGTGGGTGGCCAGGTCAAAGGCCACGCTCACGCCCTGCCCGCCCGCGGCCAGGGCCTTGCGGTAGAAGGCGTTGGAGTCTTCGGCTGTGGAGAACCCGGCGTACTGCCGGATGGTCCAGGGCCGCACGGCGTACATCGTGGCCTGGGGGCCGCGGATGAAGGGCTCGAAGCCGGGCAAGGTGTCGGTGTGCGGCAGCGCCGCCGTGTCCGCGGCGGTATAGAGCGGCTTGACCGTCAGCCCCTCGGGCGTGACCCAGTTCAACGCCGCCACATCGCCGCCGGGGGCGGACTTGGCGGCAGCCTGCTGCCACTGCGCCAGGGTGGCGGGCTTGAATTCGGGGGTGGTGGGGTTGCTCATGCGCCGGCCTGTGATACGGGTGGGTGGCGAGGTGTGGTGTGGCGGGCTGGCGGGTCTGCCGGTGCTTGCACGCACCGCCCAAGCAACCCGCTGGCTTGCCGAACCTCACGAATTATGCATAATTATAAATTCAAAACCAACTCTGATCTGACAGTTTCCACCAGGACTTCATGGTCGACCTTGCCACCGCCTCCCCCATCCCCGCCAGCGCCAATATCGCCGGTGGCCAAGGGATGCTGGCGCCCACCGCCCTGTACGAACAGGTGGCCGAGCGCCTGCGCCAACAGATCTTTGCGCGCGAACTGGAACCCGGCTGCTGGATCGACGAGCTGAAACTCTGTGCGCAGTGGGGCATCAGCCGCACGCCCATGCGCGAAGCGCTGAAGGTGCTGGCCGTGGAAGGCCTGGTGACCATGAAGGTGCGGCGCGGTGCCTACGTCACCGAGATGTCGCAGGACGACGTGGCCCAGGTCTACCACCTGCTGGCGCTGCTGGAGAGCGATGCGGCGGCCCAGGTGGCGACTTGCGCCACCACAGCCCAGCACGCCCGCTTGGGTGAGCTTCACCTGCAGCTTGAAGCGCAGGTGGACAGCCGTGACGCCTTCTTTGCCACCAACGAGCGCTTTCACATGGCCTTGCTGGACATCGCCGGCAACCGCTGGGCCGTGCAGGTGGTGCAGGACCTGCGCAAGATGATGAAGCTCAACCGCCACCACTCGCTGTTCAAGCAGGGACGGTTGGAAGACTCTCTGGCCGAACACCGCGCCCTGATGCAGGCCCTGTCTGCGCGTGACGCGGAGGCTGCCCGTCAGACCATGCAGGCGCACTTCCGCTCGGGGCTGGAAGCGGCGGCGGGGTAGACCACTGCCCTGCCGGTGGGGAGGGTCAGAACCGTTCCGTATCGACCTCAGACTCGCTCTGCACGCCGTAGCGGCCGCCCATCACCGTGTGCTGATTGATCAGCGCATCGGCCCGGGCCAGCACCGAGGCGGACAACTGCACATCCCACGCCCCCACGTTCTCACGCAGGTGCTCCACGCTGGTGGTGCCGGGCAGAGGGATGACGTGCTCGCCCCGCGCCAGCAGCCAGGCCAGCGCCAACTGCGCCGGGGTGCAGCCCGCCTCGCGGGCCAGGGCCTCGTAGGGCGGCAGCAAAGCGAGGTTGCGGGCGTAGGTCTCGGGGGCAAAGCGCGGCATGCCGCGGCGGATGTCCTTGGCGTCCAGCGTGGTCACGTCGCGCAGCTTGCCGGTGAGGAAGGCCCGTGCCGTCGGGCTGAAGGCCACGAAGGCCGCGCCGATGTCACGGCAGGCCCGCAGCACGGCGATCTCGGGGTTGCGGGTCCACAGCGAGTACTCGGTTTGCACCGCGCTGATGGGGTGCACCGCATGGGCCCGGCGCAAGGTGGCCGCCGAGACCTCGCTCAAGCCGAGCAGACGCACCTTACCCTCTTCCACCAGGCGCGACATCTCGCCCACCGAATCCTCGATGGGCACGGCCTTGTCCCAGCGGTGCAGGTAGTAGACGTCGATGACGTCCGTGCCCAGGCGCTGGAGGCTGTCTTCACAGTTGCGGCGGATGGCCTCGGGCCGGCCATCGATGACGCGCTTGACCCCGTCGGGGAAGTTCACACCCGCCATCCCGCCCTTGCTGGCCAGCACGATGCGTGAGCGATGGGCCTTGAGCACACGGCCCACCAGCGTCTCGTTGGCGCCAAAACCATACAGCGCTGCGGTGTCGAAGTGGGTGACCCCCAGATCCAGCGCCTGCAACAGCAGCCGCTCGGCCTGCTCGGCCGGAGGAGGCGCACCATAGGCGTGGCTCAGGTTCATGCACCCCAGGGCGATGGGGCGACGTCGAACGGACCGATGCGGCGGGGCGTCATGCCAGCTGTTGCTCCAACTGGTGCAGCACCTCGTAGCAAGGCAGCACCTGGGCCACGCTGGCGTTGGACTCGCGGCCCTCGCGGATGGCGGCGAAGAACTCGCGGTCCTGCAGTTCGATGCCGTTCATCGAGACATCCACCTGGGAGACGTCGATCTTCTCGTCCTTGCCGTTGAACAGGTCGTCGTAGCGCGCGAGGTAGGTGCCAGTGTCACCGATGTAACGGAAGAAGGTGCCCAGCGGCCCGTCGTTGTTGAACGACAGGCTCAGGGTGCAGAGGGCGCCGTTGGCCGCCTTGAGCTGGATGCTCATGTCCATGGCGATGCCCAGCACCGGGTGGATAGGCCCCTGCACGGCGTTGGCCTTCACGATGGGGCTTTGCGCCTGGTAGGCGAACAGGTCCACGGTGTGGGCGGCGTGATGCCAAAGCAGGTGGTCGGTCCAGCTGCGGGGCTGGCCCAGCGCGTTCATGTTGGTGCGGCGAAAGAAGTAGGTCTGCACGTCCATCTGCTGGATGTGGAACTCGCCCGCCGTGATGCGCCGACGCACCCACTGGTGGCTGGGGTTGAAGCGACGGGTGTGGCCGCACATGGCCACCTTGCCGGTCTGCTGCTGCATCTGCACCACCGCATGACCGTCCTTGAGCACGTCACACAGCGGAATCTCCACCTGCACGTGCTTGCCCGCCTGCAAGCAGGCGATCGACTGCGAGGCATGCATCTGCGTGGGCGTGCACAAGATGACCGCGTCCACCTCGGCGATCTTCAGGCTCTCCGCCAGGTCGGTGGTGACGTGGGCGATGCCGTACTTGTCGGCCACTTCCTTGGTCTTGTCGAACTCGCGTCCGACCAGCGAGATGACCTTGACGTCGGGGATGTTCTTGATGCCGTCCAGGTGCTTGATGCCGAAGGCACCGGCGCCGGCGAGGGCCACATTGATGGTCATGCTGTCAGTTCTCCAGGATCAGGTGGCCCACGGCCGTGTTGGAGGCGGGCACGTGATAGAAGCGATGCGCCACCTGGGGCTTGGGGCCCGGGTGGGCCGTGGCCACATCCGCCATCGCCCCTCGGGCAATGAGCCACATCACGAGCTCGATGCCCTCGCTGCCGGCATCGCGCACGTAGTCGATGTGCGGCAACTGCGCCAGTTCGGCCGGCTCGTCGATCAGGCGGTCCAGGAAACGGTTGTCCCACTCGCGGTTGATCAGCCCGGCGCGCGGGCCCTGCAGCTGGTGGCTCATGCCGCCCGTGCCCCAGATGTGCACGTTCAGGTCTTCATCGAAGCTCTCCACCGCACGGCGGATGGCCTGGCCCAGCGCAAAACAGCGCCGGCCCGAGGGCACGGGGTACTGCACCACGTTCACGGCAAACGGGATCACCGGGCAGGGCCAGGCGCCGTTCTTCGGGTCTTGCGCGCCGCACATCAGGCTCAGCGGCACGGTCAGGCCGTGGTCCACGTCCATGCGGTTGACGATGGTGAGATCGAAGTCGTCCTGGATCACGCTCTGCGCGATGTGCGAAGCCAGCGCAGGGTGGCCCTGCACCCCCGGCACGGGGCGCGGCCCCCATCCCTCGTCCGCCGGGGCGTAGCTGGCCGCCGTGCCGATGGCGAAGGTCGGGATCATTTCCAGGCTGAAGGCGGTGGCGTGGTCGTTGAAGACGAGAAAGATGACGTCAGGCTTGTGGTCCTTCATCCACTGCTTGGAGAACTCGTAGCCGGCGAAGACCTTCTGCCAGTAGGGTTCGTGGCTCTTGCCCAGGTCCAGCGCAGCGCCGATGGCCGGCACATGGGAGGTGTAGACGGAAGCGGTGATGCGGGCCATGTTCAGAACCCCGCCTTGGTGCTGCTGCCCTGCGGCTGGCGGTGCGCCTGGGCACTGCCGTCCTCGCCCACCCGGCGGTTGCCTTCCACCGAGCGTCCGCCCGAGACCATCATGTCGCGGTATTCCTCTTCGGTCATGCCGGTCATGCTGCCGGCCATCTGCTGGAAGCTCTTGCCGTAGGTGGCGCCGATCTTGGCCAGGAAGTAGATGTTGCCGCCTTCAGCGATGCAGCGGTTGAGATCGCGCGCGAGCACGGCCTGCTTCTGCGCCTCGGTCATAGGCCACTCGTCCAGGTAGGCGCGCGGGTCTGCCAGGAAGCGCTCACGGTTGGCGGCCTTCATCAGGCTCATGCAGAACTGGTTGAGGTGGTAGCCCTTGAGGGACTGTTCGGCATCGAAGATGGTGGTGCCGGGGATGTCGAGGTAGGGCTTCTGTAGTGCCATGTCAATGTGTCCGCAAATGGTTTCTTGCATGCTTGTCGCGTGCCGCTGGCTTGGGGCAACCCCTTCCGCTCATGTCCTCCGCCATCGGCCGGGGGCCGATGGCTCCCCCTTAACTTCGCTGCAGGGGTCACCCCAACCCAGCGGCCTGCCGACACTGTGAGCGCGCCAAGACTTTGGCAACCCGGGATGGCGCGGTGCCCTGTGGAGCGAAGTCAAGGAGGAGCCATCGGCGATTCGCCGATGGCGGGGGACATGAGCGGAACAGGGCGCCGCGCCATCCCGGGTCAGGGACCAAGCCAGAAAGCAATCGTCAGGCACCCGAAACCTCCTCCGGCCAATACAGCTTCATCGGGTTATCCACCAGCAGCTTGCGCTGCAGCTCGGCCGTCACCGCGATGTGAGGGATGAAGTCCACCAGCAGCCCATCGTCGGGCATGTGGTCCTTCAGGTTGGGGTGGGGCCAGTCGGTACCCCACAGCACGCGGTCAGGGAAGGACTCCACCACTCGCCGGGCGAAGGGCACCACGTCGCGGTAGGCGGCTTGTTCACCGTGGAGTGCGCGCGGGCCGGTGAGGCTCAGCCGCTCCGGGCAGCTCACCTTGCTCCAGACGTTGGGGTGCTGCTGCATGAACTTCAGGAACAGCGCGAACTCCGGGCCGTCCACAGGCTTGCTCACGTCCGGCCGGCCCATGTGGTCCACCACCACGGTGGTGGCGAGATCGTCATGAACGGCGGCGAAGAAGTCCCAGAGCTCCGGCAGGTCCACCGCCTCGAAGTAGATCACCACATGCCAGCCCAGCTGCGACACGCGGCCGGCAATCTCCATCAGCTCGTCCTTGGGCGTGAAGTCCACCAGACGCTTGACGAAGTTGAAGCGCACACCGCGCACACCGGCGGCGTGCAGGGCCTGCAGTTCATCGTCTGTGACCGTCCGGCGCACCGTGGCCACACCGCGGGCCTTGCCCCCTGAGGCCAGGCAGGCGTCCACCAGGGCGCGGTTGTCGGCGCCGTGGCAGGTGGCCTGCACGATGACGTTGCGCGCAAAGCCCAGGTGGTCGCGCAGGGCGAAGAGCTGGTGCTTGCTGGCGTCGCAGGGCGTGTACTTGCGCTCCGGCGCAAAGGGAAACTCCGCGCCCGGGCCAAAGACGTGGCAGTGGGCATCAACCGCACCTGGCGGGAGCACGAAACGAGGCTTGCTCGGGCCGGCGTACCAGTCCAGCCAGCCAGGGGTCTTCTCAAAGGTACTCATACTGTATGAAGGGGGGTATGAAGGGGAATTGCAGTCAAGCCCCCGCCGCGGAACCGGCTTTGCCGGGCCGCTGGCGGACGGCCCCCTCGGGGGGGTAAGTCGCGCCGAGCGAGTGCGGGGCACTCGCGAGTGGCTGCGAACGGCGAAAGCGAGCTTGGGGGTCCATCCGGGGGCTCATACAAATGGCAGCCCGGCGTACTGCTCGGCCAGCGCCGCCTGGGCGAAGTGCGAGCTCTTCAGGTAGTCGAGCTCGTGCTCCTGCGCCTTCTGGTCGAAAGCGCTGAAGTGCGGGAAGCGGTGCAGCAGGTTGGTGAGGTACCAACTCGTGCGCACGCTGCTCCAGACGCGGCGCAAGGCCGTCTCGCTGTAGCCGTCCAGCAGGCTGGCGTCGCCCTGCCCATACCAGCGGCTCAGGGCACGTGACAGGTAAAACACATCCGACACCGCCAGGTTCAGGCCCTTCGCGCCCGTGGGCGGCACGATGTGCGCCGCATCGCCGCACAAGTACAGCGCGCCGTAGCGCATGGGCTCGGAAACAAAGCTGCGCAGCGGGGCAATGCTCTTCTCGATGGTGGGCCCTTCTTCGATGGCCTGCGCCATCTCGGCCGGAAAACGCGACTTCAACTCGGGCCAGAAGCGCTCATCTGGCCAGGCGTCGAGCTGGTCGTCCAGGGCCACCTGGATGTAGAAGCGCGACAGCTTCTCGTTGCGGTAGCTGGCCAGCGCAAAGCCGCGCGGGTTGTTGACGTAAGTGATGTCGGGCAAGGGCTTCACGCGGGCCATCACACCCAGCCAGCCGAAGGGGTAGACCTTCTCGTACTCGCGGCGGACGTTCTCGGGGATGCTGCGACGGCTGACGCCGTGGAAGCCATCGCAGCCGGCGATGAACTCGCAATCGATGCGCTGCGCCTGGCCCTGCTGCACGCAGGTGACGTAGGGCCGTGCACCGGGCGTACCGTCGAAGTCATGCAGCACGACGTCAGTGACTTCGGTGAGCACGGGCTGTGCGCGGCGGTCGGCAGCGGCGTAGAGGTCCTCCTGGATGGAGGTCTGCCCGTAGACCATGAAGCGGCGGCCCAGGGTGCTGGCGGTGTCGACGAAGAAGCTGTCACGCCCGGCCCAGGCGATGCGCATGCCGTCGTGCGGGTGGCCCTCCACGTCCATGCGGGCCGCCAGGCCGTTCTCGCGCAGGACGTCCACGGTGGTGCTCTCGAGCACGCCCGCACGGATGCGCGACAGCACATGCTCGCGAGAAGAGCGCTCCAGCACCACGCTCTCGATGCCGTGGCGGTGGAGGATTTCCGACAACAGCAAGCCCGCAGGGCCGCTGCCGATGATGACGACTTGGGTCTTCATGTGGGGTTCCGTTGGAGGTCAGCCAGGAGGCGGTCGGCTTCCACGCGCCAGTCGGCACTGCGCGCAAACCCCGGGGCGCCTCTCGTACCGAAAACGCCTGCGTCGCCGAGGTCGGCCATATGGGCCTGGCGATCCGCCGTGCCGGCAGCGCTCCAGGGCGAGAGGCCGGCCTCGCGCACGGTCTGCGCCACCTCGCGCACCTCTTCGCTGCGGCGGCGGCCGTGTTCGATCACACGCTGGAAGAAGTAGGCGCCCTGCTTCTCCCAGTCGATGCCCGGAAAGGTTTCCTGCAGCGAGGCGATGACCGCATCTTCCACACCGTAGTGGCGGGCGGTGGTGAAGCTCTCGATGACCATGGCCTCCAGGCCCTTGATCATGATGCTGCGGCACATCTTGGTGGCGCTGGCCACGCCCAGTTGGTGGCTGGCCACCCGGGCGGCAAAGCCCAGGGCGTTCAGCAGCGGCTCCAGCGCCGCCGCCTCGGGCCCGCCCAGCAGCAGCGGCACACGGATGCGGTAAGGCGGCACGGAGGTCATCACCGCGCCCTCCACGTAGCGGCCGCCCGCGGCGTTCACCATCTGCGCGGCCTGGGCCTTGGCCCCGGGGCTGGCGCTGTTGAAGTCGAGAAAGAACGCCCCGGGCGCCAGACCGGCCGCCGCCGCCTGTGCCACGGCCACCGTCTGGCTGGCGGTGACGGCGCTGATGACCAACTCCGCTCCCGCTACCGCTTGCACAGGGCCGTCCACCAGACGCACGCCATGCGCTGCCGCATGCTCGCGCAAGGGGGTGGCGGTGGCATCGCGCTGGAGCTTCAGGTCGAAGGCCGAGACCTCAAGACCTTGCACACGCAGGTCCTCGGCCAGGATGCGGCCGACTTCACCGTAGCCGATCAGGGCGGTTTTCATCGCCAGATGCTCCGCAAGGGCTCAGTCGATGTAGCGCAGGCCGGCTTTTTCCAGCGGCTCACGCATCTTGTACATGTCCAGGCCCAGCACGCCTGCGGCCAGTTTGGCGCGCTTCTCGCCTTCGTTGGCCTCGCGCGCCGTGGCCGCCTCCAGCGTCTTGGCTGCCATGGCACGCGGTACGCACACCACGCCGTCGTCGTCGGCCACGATCACGTCGCCGGGCGTCACCCAGGCGCCGGCGCACACCACGGGGATGTTCACCGAGCCCAGCGTAGCCTTGATCGTGCCCTTGCTGCTGATGGCGCGGCTCCAGACCGGAAAGCCCATCTCGGTCAGCGTCTTGACGTCACGCACGCCCGCGTCGATGACCAGCGCCTTGGCGCCGCGCGCCATGAAGGAGGTGGCCAGCAGGTCGCCGAAGTAGCCGTCGGTGCACTCGGCAGTGACCGCCGCCACGACGATGTCGCCCGGGCGGATCTGCTCGGCCACCACGTGCATCATCCAGTTGTCGCCCGGGTGCAGCAGCACGGTGACGGCCGTGCCCGAGACCTGCGCGCCGGCGTAGATGGGGCGCATGAAAGGCTTCATCAGGCCCACACGGCCCATGGCCTCATGCACCGTCGCGCTGCCGAAATGCGCCAGTTGATCGGCCAGGTGCGCAGGGGTGCGCTCGATGTTGCGGTAGACCACGCCAAGTTCGTACATCTGCAGTGCTCCTTTTCAGCGGCCGCGGGCCTTGAGCGCGGCGTCAAGCCGCGGGTACACGCGCCGGGCATTGCCCTCGTAGATCTTGTGGCGCTGCTCGGGGTTCATGCTGGAGGCCTCGATATAGCGCTTGGTGTCGTCAAAGTAGTGCCCAGTCTCGGGGTCAATGCCGCGCACCGCGCCGATCATCTCGCTGGCAAACAGGATGTTGTCCACCGGGATCACCTTCGTCAGCAGGTCGATGCCGGGCTGGTGGTAGACGCAGGTGTCGAAGAACACGTTGTTCAGAAGGTGGTCCTTGAGCAGCGGCTTCTTCATCTCTTGTGCCAGGCCGCGGTAGCGGCCCCAGTGATAGGGCGCCGCGCCACCACCGTGCGGGATGACGAACTTCAGCGTCGGGAAGTCCTTGAACAGGTCACCCTGGATGAGCTGCATGAAGGCCGTGGTGTCGGCGTTGATGTAGTGCGCGCCGGTGGTGTGGAAGCAGGCGTTGCAGCTGGTGCTGACATGCACCATGGCCGGGATGTCGTACTCCACCATCTTCTCGTAGATGGGGTACCAGTGGCGGTCGGTCAGCGCCGGGCTGGTCCAGTGCCCGCCTGACGGGTCCGGGTTCAGGTTGATCGCGACGTTGCCGTACTGCTCCACGCATTTCACCAGCTCAGGAATGCAGGTGGCCGGGTCCACGCCCGGGCTTTGCGGCAGCATGGCTGCAGGGATGAAGTGGTCCGGGAAGAGCTGGCCGACCCGAAAGCACAGCTCATTGCAGATGGCCGCCCAGGTGCTGCTGACCTGAAAGTCGCCGATGTGGTGCGCCATGAAGCTGGCGCGCGGGCTGAAGATGGTGAGGTCCGAGCCGCGCTCGCGCATCAGCTTGAGCTGGTTGGCCTCGATGGACTCGCGCAGATCGTCGTCACTGATCTTCAGATCGGCCACGCGGGGCATCTGGTTCGGGTCCTTGATCCCGGCAATCTGCTGGTTGCGCCAGGCTTCCAGGGCCTTGGGCGCGGTGGTGTAGTGGCCGTGGCAATCGATGATCAAGACGGGTTCTCCTGCAGAGTCGGGACATCGCACCTCAAGGTGCCCTGAAGGCGGGTCAGCCCCTCATTTTGGAGCAGCGGCGCGCCAGCGCAGATCCTGCGGAAGGGGTAGCGAGCGCCAGGGCTGGTGAGGCCCCGGTCGGGCCGGGCGCGCAAGCCGGCGCCGGGTCCAGCCGGGCCAAGCGGCGCAGCAGTTCGGGCGTCGGGCTGTCCCAGCCGAAGAACTCCAGGTAAGCCGGAATTTGCTCGAACAACATGTCGGAGCCGACCTGGAAGCGGCAGCCTCGCTCCTGGGCCGCACGAAGAAAGGCGGTCATCGTGTCACGCATCACCACCTCCCCCACGAAGGCGCCTGGCGCAATGCGCTCCACATCCATGGGCAGGGAGTCTCCGGGCTCCATGCCCAGCGGCGTGGCGTTGACGACGATGTCATGGCCCGCGGGGTCCACAGAGCCGGTGCGCACCCTCAGGCGCGGGTGGTGCTGGCGCAGGCGCTGGGCCAGGTCCTCGGCGGCCTGGGCACGCAAGTCGAACAGGCTGAGCGTGTCCACCCCGGCGGCCGCGAAAGAGGCTGCGATGGCAGAACCCACACCGCCTGCGCCCACGATCAACACCCCGGCACCTCGCGGCTCCACGCCCTTGCGCCGCATGCCGCGCACAAAGCCCTCGCCATCGAACATGTCGGCCACGAGGCGCCCGTCGGCCTCGCGCCGCACCGCGTTGGCCGCGCCGGCGATGCGGGCCGCCGGCCGCACTTCGTCCACCAGCCCCACGGTGGCCACCTTGTGCGGCATGGTGACGAGGGCGCCGCGCAGATTGGTGAGCGTGAACACCGCGCGCAGGAAGGCCGGGTAGTCGGCCGGTCTGCAGCCCATGGGCACCACTCTGGCATTGAGGCCGGCGTGGTCAAACCACGGGTTGTAGATCAGCGGCGCCTTGAAGGCATGCGTGGGAAAGCCGATGTGGGCGATGAGCTCGGTGTGGCCGTCGATCAGCATGGTGGGTTCATCCGTAGGGGCTGCGGCGGCCCACCGCGGGCCAGGGCTTGGCCGTCGGCCAGCTCAGGCCTCGGCGGCAGCAGCAGCCGATACCGCCGCCCGCAGACCCAGCAGGTAGCTGTCCACCCCGAAACCGCAGATCTGCCCCTTGACGATCTCGGCAAACACCGAGTGGTGGCGAAAGGCCTCGCGCGCATGCACGTTGGTCATGTGCACCTCCACGATGGGGCACTTCAGGATGGCCAGCGCGTCGCGCAGACCGTAGCTGTAGTGCGTCCAGGCACCGGCGTTGATGACCACCGCGTCCACCGACTGCTGGTGCGCGCGGTGGATACGCTCGGCCATCTCGCCTTCGTGGTTGGTCTGGAAGGACTCGACCTCCACACCCAGCTCCTTGGCGAGCTGGTGCAGGGCGGCTTCGATGTCCGCCAGCGTGGCCGTGCCGTACTGCGCCGGGTCACGCTTGCCGAACATGTTGAGATTGATGCCGTGGAGGACGAGGATCTTCATCTGCGGGCCTTGCTGGACAGGTTCATGCGCGCCCAGGGCAGGACGCGGCTGAAGGACAGATCACCTGCGCATCTTGGCGAGTTCGGCCATCACTTCATTGACCGTGGCCTCGCCCACGTTGGCCGTGAACTGGGTGATCACCGGCTTCATCTTCTCACGCAGCTTGGCCACTTCAGCCGGGGCGAACTGCGTCACCTGCATGCCGTTCTTCTTCAGGATGTCGAGGTTGGCGGCCAGTGCGGCGCGGCCGGCCTCGCGCTGGGTCTTGGCGGCCTCGTCAGCCGCCTCGTCCACGATCTTCTTCTCGGCCGGCGACAGCGAGTCCCAGAACTTCTTGCTCATCACCACCGACTGCGGGTTGTACTGGTGGTTGCTGAGCACGATGTGCTTCTGCACTTCGAAGAACTTTGACGACGCGATCACCGCCACCGGGTTCTCCTGCCCGTCGATGGCCTTCTGCTCCAGGCCGCCGTACACCTCAGGGAAGGGCATGGGCGTGGGGTTGGCGCCCAGCGCCTTCACCCAGGCCACGTTGATCGGGTTGGGAATGACACGCAGCTTCAGGCCTTCCAGGTCTTCCACCTTGTTGACGGCGCGCTTGCTGTTGGTGATGTGGCGGCAACCCAGTTCCCAGTACGACAGGCCGACCAGCCCCTTTTCCTCCAGCTTGGCGTGCAGCTTGCGGCCCACGGGGCCGTCCACCAGGGCGTCGCTCTCCTTCTCGTTGGCAAACAGGAAGGGGAAGTCGAAGACGGCGAGTTCCTTGGCCACGCTGGCCAGGATGCCGGTGTTCATGACCGACATCTCGATGGTGCCGCCCTGCATGGCAGTGACAGACGCCTGGTCACTTCCCAGCGTGCCGTTGAAGAACAGGTTGACCTTGATCTTGCCGCCCGAGCGCGCCTCCACCAGTTCCTTGAACTTCCTCATGCCGGGCACGGAAGGGTGGGTGTCGGCACCCACGGTACCGAACTTGATGGTGCGCTCCTTGATGTCCTGCGCAGCGGCGGTACCCGCAACGGCCATGGCAGCCACGGCCACACTGGCCAACACGGTCTTGATGAACAGTCGCTTCATGAGATGTCTCCTATCAACGGGGGTGAGAACGGGGGCGAGGTCGCTGGAACCTCAGTAGAACCTCAGTAGAACCTCAGTAGAACCACTTGGCCGGCACGGTGACCAGCTGCGGAAAAAGGACGAACAGGAACAGCAAGGCGAACTCGGCGATCATGAAGGGCAACACGCCACGGGTCACCGCGTCCATCTTGAGCTTGCCCACGCCGGCCACCACGTTGAGCACCGTGCCCACGGGCGGCGTCACCAGGCCGATGGCGTTGTTCATGATGAACAGCACGCCGAAGTAGACCGGATCGATGCCTGCGGCCTTGACCACCGGCATCAGCACCGGCGTGAGGATCAGGATGGTGGGCGTCATGTCCATGGCGGTGCCCACCAGCATGACGATCACCATGATCGCGAACATCAGCAACTTCGGGTCGTCCAGCAGGGGCTGCAACAGCGCTACCAACTGCCCCGGGATCTGCGCGATGGTGATCAGCCAGGAGCTGACCATGGCCGCGGCCACGAGGAACATCACCACGGCCGTGGTCTTGGCAGCCGAGGCGAACACGCCGTAGAGATCGCGCCATTGCAACTCGCGGTAGACCAGGGTGGACACCAGCAGCGCATACACCGCCGCCACCACGGCGGCTTCGGTGGGCGTGAAGACGCCGAACCTCAGGCCCACCAGCACGATGATGGGCAGTACCAGTGCCCAGGTAGCTTGACGGAAGGCTGAAACGCGCTGGGCCCGGCTGGCCTTGGGAGGGGGCGTGTTGCCTTCCTTGCGCGCCACCAACCACCAGGTGAAAGCGATGGCCACACCCATCATCAGCCCGGGGGCGATGCCCGCCATGAAGAGCTTGCTCACCGAGACCCCACCGGCCACGCCGAAGATCACGAAGCCGATGGACGGCGGGATGATGGGCGCGATAATGCCGGCCGATGCGATGAGACCGCCCGAGCGCGCCGGGTCGTGTCCCGCGGCGATCATCATCGGCAGCAGCAGCGAGGCCAGCGCGGCGCTGTCGGCCACCGCCGAGCCTGACAACGCGGCCATCATCACCGCCGCCAGAATGGCCACATAGCCCAGACCACCGCGTACATGACCCACCAGGGCGGTGGCGAACACCACGATGCGCTTGGACAGACCCCCCGCGTTCATGATCTCGCCGGCCAGCATGAAGAAGGGCACGGCCAGCAGCGGGAAGCTGTTGGCCCCCTCCACCAGGTTCTGCGCCAGGATCTGCGCGTCGAAGTTGTCCAGTTGCAGCATCAGCGCCACGCCCGAGACCAGCAGCGCGTAGGCGATGGGCACGCCCAGCGCCATGGCCAGCAGCAATGAGCCGATGAACACGAACAAGGTCATGGCTGACCCTTCAGCTGCGGCTGCTCTTCGCTTTCCTGCACCATGACCAGATCAGCGTCGGTCACTTGGTTCGTGACGGTGCGCCACAGGTTCAGCAGCAGCATGGGCGCCGTCAACACGGCAAACACCACCCCCACGCCTGACAGCCAGGCCATGGAGAGCTCGGACACCGGGGCTTCCACGTCCCAGCTGATGCGGGCTTGGGCCAGGCTGCCCTGGAAGATGAGCCAGGTGATCCCCAGCATCAGCAGTTGGGAGATCAACAGGCACACGCGCTTGCCCGAACGCCCGAGGCGGCCGATGAGCAGATCGGTGCCCAGATGCGCGCGCTCCTGCAGGCCCACCACGGCGCCCAGGAACGTCATCCAGACGAAGAACCAGCGCGACAACTCTTCCGACACCGTGATGCCGCTGTTGGCCACGTAGCGCAACACCACGTTGCCGAAGACCAGCACCACCATGGCCGCCAGCAAGGCCACGATCACGGCCGTGAGGAAGCGGCAGTACGCGTGTACCCAGCGGTTGACCCAGTTCGTGTCCACAGGCTTCAATGTACGAACCAGTTAGTTTTCAGAAATCAGGGAAATCCCTGTCCCATGACGAGTCGTTCCCGCGCTCAGCGCCGGACGAAGCGCACGATCATCTCGATGACGCTGTCGCGCCGCGCGACGATGGACTCGGGCGAGTCGAAGTCACGCTGGAAGATCAGCGAGAAGGTGTGGCGGTTGGCGATGTTGAAGACGCTCAGCGCACTGATGGACATGTGCAGGTCCACCGCATCCAGACCAGCGCGGAAGACGCCCGCCGCCACGCCCCGCTCGTACACCGAGCGCAGCCCCTGGATGGCGGGCACGTTCAGCTGCTGGATCTCGCTGCTGCGGCGCAGGTACTCCCCGCGGTGGATGTTCTCCGTCATGACCAGGCGGATGAACTCGGGGTGCGCCCGCTGGTAGTCCAGCGTGAACCCCACCAGCTTGCGCAGAGCATCCTCGGGCGGCAGGTCTTCCAGGTGCAAGTCGGCCTCGATCGACCGCATGCGCCGGTAGGCCTCCTCCAGCACCGCGATGTAGAGGCCTTCCTTGCTGCCGAAGTAGTAATAGATCATGCGCTTGCTGGTGCGCATGGCCTCGGCGATCACGTCGATGCGCGCCCCCGCCAGCCCCTTGTCGGCAAACTCGCGCATGGCCACTTCCAGGATGTCGGCCGTCGTGCGCGCAGGGTCGTTGGTCCGCCCCGTGGCGTCGGCCTTGGGCGGACGACCGCGCCGCCGGGAGCCTTCATCGCCGGGCGTACTTTGTACTGTTTCGTCCATTTCGCGAATGTAGCAGCGCAGCGAGTGGGCTTGACGCCTCGCCTGACAAGCCCTAAAGTGATATCACTTTGAATTCACTAGAAGGATCTCTTGTGACACCGTCCGCCCAGATCACCATCGAGAGAACCAACACGTCCCTCAACGGCTATCTCGCCGCCGTGGCGGGTGTGGCCCTGATCGCCTTGCCCGTGATCAGTTTCGTGCTGGTGCCCAGCCTGGCCAACGCAGTCTGGACGATTCTGGTGCGGGTGCTGTTCATCATGTCGGGCGTCTTCTGCCTGGTGGGGCTGTACATGCTGCAACCGCGGCAAGCCGCCATCTTCACGCTGTTCGGCAAGTACGCCGGCACGGATCGCAGCGAAGGCCTGCGCTGGGCCAATCCGCTCTACATGAAACGCAAGATCTCGCTGCGCGCTCGCAACCTCAACGCGCCGACGATGAAGGTCAACGACAAGCGCGGCAACCCGATCGACATCAGCGCCGTGATCGTGTGGGGCGATGTCCCGCTTGCTGTTGAACTGTGAGGGGTGACGGCTCCTGGATCGACATGCTACGCGGCCTTCAAGGTCGCGCCTTCTTCGGCTGTGGTGCGGCGAGCATCGAGCGCCTTGATCAGGCTG
>Ga0315907_10000571_pt1 | contig 52545 bp, 53 predicted proteins | sample LakEriMetagenome_3_FD_203525 | JGI IMG/M metagenome (GOLD analysis project Ga0315907, IMG submission 203525) | Freshwater fungal communities from buoy surface, Lake Erie, Ohio, United States - Buoy 12 MA123 | ecosystem: Environmental > Aquatic > Freshwater > Lake > Lake biofilm | place: USA... | reverse complement strand
AGATTTTTAAAATATGAATGGATTGAATTTAGCGCCTATAAAGACCGAAAGAGCCTCCTCGCTTACGTTAAAAAAGTGCTGGACAATTTTGGAGGCGAGTATGTAATTAATTTTGCCTAGGTACTTATTGCTGCTAATTTTGGCATTTGCGCCACCGTTAGCGGTAAGACAGTAGTAAAAGCTCCCGATTGGGTTTATGTACCCGCAGTAGCACCTATCCGAGAAGGAGAAATTCGCCGCAGCTACACGCCTCATGCAGAAGGGGAAGTACCAGCAATTGTCATGGAATTCATCTCAGAAACGGAGGGAGGGGAGTATTCTATCAATCCCCACTATCCCTATGGCAAGTGGTATTTCTACGAGCGAATCTTACAAGTACCTGTCTATATTATTTTTCAACCACAAAGCGGAGAATTAGAAGTTTATCGCTTAGTATCAGGGAAGTATGAGTTACAGAAAGCTGATGAAAATTATCGTTACTGGCTGGCAGAAATTGGTTTATTTCTAGGAGTATGGCAGGGGAAAAAAGCGGAGATGACAGCTTATTGGTTGCGCTGGTGGGATCAATCGGGTAATTTACTATTGTGGGGGAGTGAACGGATTGAACAGGAGCGGGAAAGAGCCGAACAAGCTGAACTGCGGGCTGAGGGAGAAAAAGCTAGGGCAGACAGATTGGCGGCGCAACTTAAGGCAATGGGAATTGACCTGGAGGCTGAATGAAGAATCTATACAGCTTTACAATTTAGCTGATTGTGTGCTATGGTGGCAACTGTTATGCTTAGAGAGGAAATATGTTGGGAAATTGCTGGCGATTGCGTCGATAATAAATGAATTGTAAGCAGTTATTAAAAAAGGAGAAAAGCCAGCCATGACCAGAAGCTCGGCCGGACACTCCAGATGGACAGATGAGATGCTAGATGAATTGGCAGACTCAGTTTCGGGAGTCAAAGACTCAGTTTTGGAATTGCGAGAATCAGTTTCAGAGGTTAAAGATTCAGTAGAAGGGTTACAATTGACAGCACAAGCACTGTTACAAATAGCTGCTCAACAACAGCGAGAAAATGAAGCTCGGCAAGCAGAAATTGCCGAAATCAGGCAAAGACAGGAAGAGTCAGACAAGCGTTTTGAGGTTTTACTGTCAGAAGTTCGCTATTTGATTCGGCAAATTAAACCAGAAAATCAATCATAAGCTTGATAAAACCAGCGGCGATTGCGTCTATAATTATTGACAATTTAAGCAGCTATTGAAACTGAGAAGGGAGAAAAACAAGCCATGACAAAACGGGATGGGGAACGGACGAGATGGACAGATGAGATGCTAGATGAATTGGCAGACTCAGTTTCCGAAATTAAAGAATCAGTTTCGGAATTGAGAGAATCAGTTTCGGACATCAAAGATTCAGTAGAAGGGGTAAGATTGACGGCACAAGCTTTGCTACAAATCGCAGCACAGCAACAGCGTAATATGGATGAAATGAGACAAAGACAGGAGGAGTCGGACCAACGCTTTGAGGTTTTGCTGTCAGAAGTTCGCTATTTGATTCGGCAAATTAAACCAGAGAATCAATCATAAGCTTGATAAAACCAGCGGCGATTGCGTCTATAATTACCCACAATTTAAGCAGCTATTGAAACTGAGAAGGGAGAAAAACAAGCCATGACAAAACGGGATGGGGAACGGACGAGATGGACAGATGAGATGCTAGATGAATTGGCAGACTCAGTTTCGGAATTGCGAGAATCGGTTTCGGAAGTCAAAGACTCGGTTTCGGAATTGCGAGAATCAGTTTCGGAATTGCGAGAATCAGTTTCGGAATTGCGAGAATCAGTTTCGGAAGTTAAAGATTCAGTAGAAGGGGTAAGATTAACGGCAAACGCTCTACTGCAAATTGCGGCACAGCAACAACGAGAAAATGAAGCTCGGCAAGCAGAAATTGCCGAAATCAGGCAAAGACAGGAAGAGTCAGACAAGCGTTTTGAGGTTTTACTGTCAGAAGTTCGCTATTTGATTCGGCAAATTAAACCAGGAGATTAAGAGTATCTGAGAAAATTGACGGCCAGTATATGTGTGTATATAATTTACGCAGTCAGTAAAACTAAAAAATGAAAGGATAAATTATGATGATGCTAAAGCAAATAACTTCTTTTATTGGCAGAATAAATCGAAAAGTCGATAATTTTATCACGGTGTCAAGACTACTTCCCAGATCAGAGATAGCTCATGTTATTTTGTTTAATCGAGAAACTCTTAAAAAAGTCAACCAGTGGATTGACGAAGAGACATACAACAATTCAGTATTTCATTATGGTCTTCCTTTAAGTTCAAAAGAACTAATTGATCGAGAAATAAATAGCCAGATTACATATACTGATGCGATTCTATATCTCAGCCGCTTTCTCAAAAAACCAGTTAATTATCTAGAGTTGGGAGTATCTGTTGGCAAGAATTTTTTCCAAGCCGCTAGTTTCTTAGAAAACAGTGTCATGATTGGTTTTGATATTGAAGAAATCAATCCTACTCTGGAGCAATTTTTCAAGAAAACATCTTATTACATTGAATGGGATACAATGGCTAACTCTTTGAAGACAGGCAAATCTTCTCTGATTGAATACGATTACCATCACAATCAAATATACTATCTTAGCGGCGATATATTTGACGAGAATTCTTGGAAAAAATTATCTGGAAGGAAATTCAATATTATATTCTCTGATGCGTTTCATGATCCGAAAGCTTTAATACATGAATATAATATGCTCAAAAAATATGATTTGCTTGACCAAGAAGAGTTTATTATGATTTGGGATGATTTAGGTGGAGAAATGACAGAATCATTCAAGATGATTTGCCAAGAGTTAAGCTGTCATTATCATCAAAATAACCTCAATAATACGACAATTTTCTTGAATGGCTGGCTAGGAAGTCACGAGCATAAACACCAAATTGGGATAGTTACCTATTTTGCTCACAAATAGGCAAATTTTTAGGAACAATCAATCAATAAGTAAAAACATAGGTAGGTTTAACTGATGATTAATTTTTTTTGGCGAACTCGCAATGTTCTCGCTCGAATCAGGTTGGCAGCTACTCCCTTAGTCCCCTCATTGCTTAAGGATTTAGCAATAATACTGATTCCTGAAAATACCGATATATTTCAAGCATTAAGAAACTTTGCTGTTAAACTTGGAATTGCCAACAAAAGCCTAAAAGATATATCTGAAACTGAGGAAAAAGTAGTTATTCAACAGTTTGCCGAGCCAGCTAGTAAACCTCTGGTTTTTGCGTCTTTCTGTCGTGGTGCAGATGCTCCTGGTCATGGTAAGTTTAATGGCGGCGTTAAAGAACTCAACTATCTAGTTAAGTTATTAAGAGAGCAGGGATATGAAGCTTATGTAGTGACTTATGATGGAAGTTATGATTCTTGGCTTCTAGATCATCAGCCTCACATCTCGATGGATGACTATAACCGTTTGATAACATATAACCAGAATATCCGTTGTGTTACTTCTTGGGCAATTGCTGAAGCTTTTATTAAAAATAGTCCCTCTCTCTACTTTTGGGATATGGAACTCTGTTGGACTGAACACGACCATTTTCCAGTTCTGGCAAATCTCTATCGAAAAAAAATCCGCAACACTGCTGCAATTACTCGAACGATACAGGCTTGGCACATGGCTCATTTTCAACGCCACTGCGTTCTGCTTCCTAATTTGGTCGATCAGTCTCAATGGTTTCCCATTTCAGAAAAATGCCAGTCTTATCGGGTTGGTTATATGAACGAAGGTCTTCATACAGAAACCTATCTAGAGATTATTCAAGATGCTGTCCATAAACAAGGTCTTGAGTTAGAATTTTGCCAAATCCAAGGTGTTGAAGAAGAGGTTCTTGAAAAGATGCGTTCCTGTGAAGTTTTTCTGACTATGAATATTGGCAAGGATGCTCTTTGGGGAGAAGGCGGACCTTTACCCCCTCTTGAAGCTATGGCTCTAGGCTGTGTTCCAATCGCTTTTGACATTCTTGGCCCTCGTGAAATCATCCACAACGGCTTTAACGGCATTATTGTACCCCGGTATCGCCCAGATCTAATGGCAGAAGCTCTGATTAACCTCTATACTATTCCAGGAGAACTAGATCGGCTCCGATACAATACGTTAGCTTTAATGCAGACCTGTCATACCTTTAAATCTCGCTGGCCTGCAGTCAAGGAGTTTCTCCATCTTTAAGTAATTCTCTATTTGGTATTAGAAAATTGAGTAATCTTCTCTCTAAAGCAGTAACTAACTCTACCTGGACTGGCATCGGCTCTTTGATGACAGCGATCTTGGGGTTTCTGTTGGCAGGTTTAACTATTCGTTGGTTGGGTGAAGCGGAAGCTGGATTTGCCATTGCGATCTCTGCTATTGTTGGCATTAATAACACCTTGAGTGGATTTGGACTGGGGACTGCCGCAATGCGATTGCTCAGTCGCGCTTATGAAGAAAATAATTCTCAGGAAATTCAGAAAATAGCCGGTGTTTGTTTTTCAACTTCTTTGGCTTTTGGATTGCTTGGGTTTTGTCTTTTTACTTTTGGCTCTCCTTGGATTGTTCAGTGGAGCAAATATGAGGGCAATCCTGATTTAGCTCGCCTCTACTGTATATTACTAGGATTGGTATTTTTGCTACAACAAATCACCGGTTATTTTAGTATATTTCTGAGTTCTCTTCAAAGATTTGACTGGCAGACTAAGCTGAATACTACTTTTATGTTAGCCAATGGTATTTTGGGAATCACTTTTTTGAAAGCCTTTCCTAATATTTTAACCTTGGCAACAATTCAGTTAGCCTTGTCTTGCTTGAATTGTTTATGTACTGGTTTTATAGTTTTTAAAATCCTTGGATTTCTGACACGTCCTTCCTGGCATCAAGCCATGTTTATTGAGCTTTGGTCGTTTGGAAAATGGGTTTATCTAACTCAGCTTGCAGGCATACTATGGGGACTTGATAAGATATTTCTAACATCTGTATTTGGTAGTAGTTCTTTGCCTTTCTATACTTTTGCACAAAACATATATGTGCAAGTTCATGCAATTTTAAATGGACAGTCTTCTTATCTATTTCCCATGCTCTCGGCTCAAGGAGATAAATTAGAAGTGGTAGCCGAACAAATAGAAGACCGCTTGCGCTGGTTTATTGGGTTAATTGCAGGTTTTGTCTATTCAGGACTGATTATTGCAGGTCCAGCCTTATTGACTATTATGGTCAATGCCGAATTTTCTAGCAAAGCTAGTTTTCAGTTGTTTATTTTCTGTTGGGTAGGCTATATTCATGGCAATGCGATAGTACAATTTTTCTTAGGACTGAGCAAGGGAGATGCAAAAGGCAACTGGATATATCACATGATTATCGGGCTTGGTTATCTGCCGTTTTTTGTTATATTTGCTTTAGTGTTTGGCTTCCAATATGCGGTGCTAGGACAGCTAATGACCTTGGCTGGAACAATTTATTTGTCTCGTCGTCTTAAGCCTAAAATCTACTGGATTACTTTTTGTCGTTGGTTAATTAACCCTCTATACTCGTCTTTGTTGTTAATGGTCGTAGCTTGTTGCTTTCATGTTATACTCATTGTTTTAAAAGCAAATCCTGGAATACAAATTGCTACAATGATTGTTTTTTATATAGTGGCAATCTTATCTATCCCTCGTCTTGAAGTCACTTATTTTGGCGGTATAGATCGCCTAAAAACTTTAGGAAGAGCGATGTCATTAGTCTTGGGAAAGTTAGGAATTTCCGAAAAATTAGTTTTTCGTTTATTGGGTATTAAACCATTCTGATACTTTGAATATGGAGAGTAGCAAGTAGCAAGAACGTGAAAAATCTAAAATTCTTTTAAAGAAGAGTGACAAGAGCGATAGCCTGGAGATTAAAATTAGATTTGTCGCTGTATCCCAGAAGTATAAGGAGCAGAGTTAAAAACCTTGAAGACCATCGCCCTAGTGGATACCTTGTGGGGGGGCCACCACTCTACCTACCTGAAGTTTTTCGCCAAGACGCTACTGGACCTAGGAAATGAAGTAATCTCTCTGTGTCCCGAACCGGAAGAGATGAACCTGTGGATTGCCAGCCACTGTCCAGAGTTGGCAAGTAACTTTCACTCCTTTGAGTTGCATGAACCCTCGCCAAGTCAGTTTTCCGGTCGCCAGTTGCAGGCGAGAGCAATGGCTGTAGCCCGCTGGCAACGAGTCGCCCAGAGTATCCAAGAAATTTCCTCAAAGCTAGGCAAAGCCCCCGATATCACCTTTTTTGCCTGGCTTGATACATACTTAGGATTAATTCCTGCTATCACCGACACCATCTTTCCCTATCCTTGGTCAGGGCTTTATTTTCAACCTGGCTACCTACGGATACCACCAAAACTGCGGTGGATGCGCCACGGCATCTTAAATCCCTTATCAGTGCTAAAATCTTCCCACTGTCCAGTAGTGGCCGTGCTAGACGAAGGTATTGCTGACAAGTTACAACAGAAGCTTAATAAGCCGGTAGTCGTCTTAACTGATATCACCGATGAATCGCCACCCGATATGAGCTTTGAGATTGCCCAAAAAATTCGTGCTAAAGCTGCTGGCAGGAAGATCATTGGTTTGTTGGGATCTCTAGATAAGCGGAAAGGAACACTTACGCTTCTGGAAGTTTCTCAACAAGTGAGCGATCGCTGGTTTTTTGTCTTTGCAGGTAGGCTGGCTGAACCAGCATTTACAGCCGCAGAACTGGCGAAAATTGAGGAGATTGTCAAAGCCAACCCAGACAACTGTTTCTTTTACTGGAATTCGATTCCTGACGGGTCAGGATTTAATGCCGTTGTTCAGGTATGCGATGTCCTGTATGCTGCCTATGAAAATTTTCCTTACAGTAGCAACATCCTGACTAAAGGAGCAATCTTTCAGAAACCTGTAATCGCCAGCAAAAACTACTGTATGGGCGAACGGGTTGAGAAGTTTAATCTTGGCTATGGGATTGAAGGAGGAAGTGTGTCTCAGTGTGTTAGCATCTTAGAAAGATTGCATGAGGAACTCTCCACCGGCAATCTTTCTATCCAGCCAAATTTTGAAGGGTATAGACACCTGCATTCAATCGAGCAATTGATCTCTGCTTTTCAGAAAATTTTGGAATGTGTTTGACAAATTGCTATTCCCCAACCAAAACTTTGCTTCATTAGTAATTGAAAATGAGTAATCTTCAATTTTCGCCAATTATGGAAATTTCTAAGAAAAATAAAAAATCTGAGTTCGCATATTTCATTCGTGAGATTTTTATTAATATAAGTCTTTATTTAGGTATATTTTTATTTTTGTATGCTGATTTTGTTAAATCAGGAGTTGGTTTAGAGGAGCGTGGGGTAGCATTAAGAAATGTACCCACTGGCATTTCAATTATGGCAATAAGCGTTATTTGTGGGGCGGCATTTTATTTTGACAAAGATTTTCGACGTTTGCTTTTTGGCAAGCTAGGCATTATCTACTTAGCAGTATTGTTCATTTATACATTGATAGGCTGGCAGCTTTTTGGGAATGATATTTATTTTGTTAAAAACGATCTATTGATTTTTCTGTATCTCATTTATGGTTTGGGATTATTTCGCCTTATTGTCAAGTCTCATTATGCCAAACTAAATTTGATGATTCTTACAATCTCTGTATGTTTATTGCTATACAATTATATATGGCAGGCAGCTCTAAGGCTGGGAGTTAATGAAGCTGGACTGAGTATTAGAGCAATAGATTGGGAAGCAGTTAACTTTTTACCATTAGCGATGATATTAATTGGAATTGGCATAGGAGTATTCCATAGAGCTGGTCTGATTTGGGCAATTATTATCTGGGGATTAGTCTTGCTCATGGTTTATTCTTTAGTATTTCTAGGTGCAACAAGATCTGCGGCGCTAGTCTTGCTTAATGTAGTGATTACTTCCGCATTAACTCTATTTTACAGAGTCTCTAGTGGTATAATCACACCTCCGTCATCTTCTTTACTGTTGAGGCATTTAACTTCAATATTTTTATTGATTGCCGCATTTATTATTATTGTCGTCTTCAGTGACTTTATTTTTGACATCGTAGCATTTTTCCAAAATACCCTGATCTACGAGAGATTTTTTACTGATGATGCGAGTAATTCAAATGAAGAGCGAATCAGTGAAGCAATTGTTGGGATTGAGAGCCTGCAAGATATTGAGTGGCTATTCGGAAGGGGGATAGGTGCTAATTATTGGTCGCCTGTTGGTGTGGGCTACCAGGCTTTTTCTTTTCATATAGGAATTTTTACTTTTTTACTCAAGGGAGGATTGCCATTATTTCTTTTATGTGTTTATTTTCTATATATAAAATTTCCTCAGTTATATATCAAGGCATTACTGAGACCATACGCTTTTGATGATAGAAATCGTACTGCTTTACTAATTGTCCTGCCAAGTATCTTTGCCTGGGCAGTGATTCTGTTAATCTATGGTGGATTCATAGTATCTAGTTTTATTGGACTAGGAATTAGTCTTGGTGCTTATCTGCATATTAAAAAATACGGTCTTAATTTTTAGGAGTGAAGTGTGTCTCAGTGTGTTAGCATCTTAGAAAGATTGCATGAGGAACTCTCCACAGGCAGTCTTTCTATTCAGCCAGATTTTGAAGGGTATAGACACCTGCATTCAATCGAGCAATTGAGCTCTGCTTTTCAGAAAATTTTAGAGTTTGTGTAAAATTAATTTATGGAAACTATTACATAGAAGATAAACTAAAATGAACAATAGAGAGAATAAATTAGTTAATAAACTCATCGCTACTTTGATTTTCTATATCAGTTTGCTTCTACTTAATTTTAATGATCTTGTGTATGCTTGGTTGGGAAAAACTGAGGTTATCATTAAATTTATTATTTCTCTGCCAACATGGGGAGTTTTACTTTCCCTAGCATCGGCATTTTTGATTGAAAAAGAGTTTAGAAAGTTGCTTTTGGGAAAAATAGGAATTTTATATGGGTCTGCTTTATTTTTGTATATTTTGATAGGCTGGATCTCTGGTAATGAAATTTACTGGATGTACAAAGAGTGGATTATTTTTATCTATCCATGGGTTGGAATGGCTATGTTCTTCCTTCTCTCCAAATCCTATTCTCCAAAGTTTCAACTTACTGCTTATGCGTTTTTTTAGCTTGCATGATCTACCAAGCTTTTCAGATAAGTATTGAAGCTATGTTAGCGGAAGAAAGCATAAGTACAATATCGAGGATAGGAACAGAAACAAGAGTAGCAGGTGGGGTAATGGACATTTTAGCTGCAAGCTTGATACCCACTGGTATTTCTATAGTGATTTTATGCAGATTGGGATGGTTTTGGGTAATTTCAATGTTAGGATTAGTCTTTTTAGAATTATACTTTGGTGGATTCATAGCCGCATCTAGAGGTGCTTTTCTAAGCTTACTAGTTATCTTAATTTTTTCTGGCTTTAGCTTATTATTGTATAGACTATGTAGCAAAACTATGGTTCTTAAGCCTCAACCATCTATGTCATTAAGTTTGCTAAAGTTTATCTTAATATCTTTTACTATTTTTATATTTACTGTTATAATGTTCGATATTATCAATATTGATCTGATACAGTTATTCCAGAGTAGTTTACTATATGAGAGAGCTTTTACTGATGAATCTAGCTCTTCAAATAAAGAGAGAATTGAAGAGGCTTCTTTTGTAATTGGAAATCTACAAGACCTAGATTTTTTAGCTGGTAAAGGTCTAGGTGCTACTTTTATTAATCCTATACGCAGAGGTTGGAATTTAGATATGGAAATAAATTGGCTTCATATAGGACCTCTGACTTTTCTCCTCAAGGGAGGATTACCTTTATTTTTTCTCGTTATATTCTTCTTCTATATTAAGATACCCTATTTATATAGTAAGGCATTGCTTAACCCCTATGCTTTTGATTCCAAGAAATGCACGGCTTTGCTAACTGTTCTACCAGGTGTGCTTGGATGGTCAATATGGCTATTAACCAGTGGAGGTTATTTTAGCGCACATTACTTCGGGTTGGGGTTTGCTTTTGGTGCTTACTCACATATTAGAAAGAATGGTCTGGGCATTTTCTTTGAGTAATTAATAAATAGACACAAAGCAATCTTTAAGCTTTTTGTCCTGTACTGAAGCTGAAAAATTGTACAGGAGCCACAATTAACTGAGAAGCGATTTTTCTTGCAATTTACTCTGACAAATAAAATGTCAATAACAGCTAATCTTGAGTCTTAATTAAAGGAAATGTTTGAAGAAATTTTTCAACAATTAGGATCGATAAACGCCGCGTCAATCACCTTATTTTGCCAAAATTTTGCCTTAAATTAAGTGGCTTCCTTTTGCGGTTGACATCTCTCACAGAACAACCGCAGAAACCTTTGAAAAGACTGACCGAAAGGAAGAGATGGTAAGTTGTCAAAGTGTAGAAGATATGTTTGATAAACTTGGCATCTATATCTGGCACTGAGAGCCGCAATCGCCTTTGATATAATAGGACTAAAGATACTACCTGCCAGAAAAGTCGTGACAAAAGAAGAGATTAAATCAATTATCCTTTTTCAATTGAGCAGCTCTTGGATGATGATTTCTACTTAAATGCGTCTTAGCCTAGAATTGTGATATAACATATAGTAATCCCCTAAACCCTTGACAACGGGTAGCTGAACAAGGGGCTTAAGCCCCCTGCCTGTTCACGAATCATTTAGAATTGCTATAGCCAGTCAATTAAAGTAACATTTGCATGAAAGAGGGCAAAAAATCTAGTAAATCTAAATAACTAAACCCAAAATATAGGACAAAAATATGGAAACTCTGACGCTTAGTCAACCGATGCAGTTAACTGCATTACCCACGCAAGATGAACTTCCCTGCGATGATGGAGTACCCATGGAAACTCAAAGGCATAAATGGCAGATGGATCTGTTAATAGACAGTATATCACCTTGGCTAGACCAACGAGAAGATGGTTATGCCAGTGGCAATATGTTCGTCTATTTCAGTACAGCACAACTTAAAAATCAAGACTTCAAAGGACCTGATTTTTTTGCCGTCTTAGGTGTACAAAAAGGGGAGCGAAAAAGTTGGGTTACTTGGGAAGAGGGAAAAGCTCCCGATGTAGTGATTGAACTGCTCTCGGAAAGTACCACCCAAATAGACAAAACCGAGAAAAAACAGATTTATCAAGATAAGTTACGAGTCCCTGAATATTTCTGGTACGATCCTTTTAACCCTGAAGATTTTGCCGAATTTGTTTTGGTTGATGGCCTATATGAACCGCGGCAACCCAACGAGAAAGGATGGCTAATCAGTGGTCGTTTGGGATTAGCTTTAGTTCGTTGGCAGGGAGAATATAGAGGGGTAACAACCGTCTGGATTCGCTGGGCAACTTTAGATGGAATGTTGTTACCAACCCCGCGAGAGTTGGCTGAAGAAGCACAACAGAAAGCTGAGGAAGCACAACAGAAAGCTGAGGAAGCACAACAGAAAGCTGAGGAAGCACAACAGAAAGCTGAGGAAGCACAACAGAAAGCTGAAGAAGCACAACAGAAAGCTGAGGAAGCCGAAGAAAAAGCCGAGCGATTGGCGGCTAAACTCAGGGAATTGGGGATTAATCCCGAAAGTCTCTAACTTCCTCTGGGCGGATTTTGGTAAGACTCTCCTGGTGGGGTAGTTCATTTTTGAATCGGCATTTTCACCAATGGAGAACGGGGAATTGACGACTGTTCCGATTTATTGTGCATCAAGGCTTGCGGCGTTCAGGGGTCTAAAATTGACATGAATGCCATATTATCTTGCTAAACTAAACACCAAACTAGCAACATTCCCCCCATGTACCAGAGAACGCCGTCCCTTCCACCCAAAGAAATGTTACCAACCATGTACGACCTCCCCAGCGAAAACCAGGAGGAACCTGGCTTGCCTGACGAATTTCATCTCTTCCAACCCGAATTATTGCGCCAGACCTTTCGACCTTCTAACTATCCTGCCGAACAAATATTTATCGCCAGCGATCTAAATCTCTACTACGACCCTTACCATCCCCAGTGGTACAAGCGGCCGGACTGGTTTGCCGCTTTGGGAGTCTCGCGGCTGTACCAAGGAGAGGAATTGCGCCTGAGTTATGTGATTTGGCAGGAAGAAATTGTTCCCTTCATCGCCATCGAATTACTCTCTCCTGGAACGGAAGCAGAAGATTTAGGGCGTACCGTGCGGGGAATCAACCAACCTCCCACCAAGTGGGAAGTTTACGAACGAATTTTAGGCATTCCCTACTACGTGGTGTTTGATCGCTACAGCAACCAATTGCAGGCATTTACCTTAAAATCAGGAAAATATCAGCCTTTAAGACTAGAAAACCAGCAGTTGTGGCTAGAGGAAGTACAATTGGGATTGGGACTTTGGGCAGGAAATTGTCAAGGCATTGAGCGGTTGTGGCTGCGCTGGTACGGACGAGACGGCAATTGGATACTGACTCCTACCGAGCAGGAAGCTCAACGCGCCGAGCAGGAAACCCAACGCGCCCAACAGGAAGCTCAACGCGCCGAGCAGGAAACCCAACGCGCCGAGCAGGAAACCCAACGCGCCCAACAAGAAGCTCAACGCGCCGAGCAGCAAACCCAACGCGCCGAGCAGGAAGCTCAACGCGCAGAAAGAGAACGGCAGCGAGTTCTAGAACTAGAAGCTTTGTTGGCTCGTTACCAGGAACAATTCGGGCAGTTAAATTGAGAAAATAATGAATGGATTTTCTAAGCCATGAAAGTATCTTACATGGCGGGATGTATTGATATAGTACTAGAAACTATTGCTGAACCTGATTTGATTGTTAAGGGATGGACTGATGAGCTAATAGCACTAAAACATTATCCGAAAACTGTTATCTCAAGAAAAGACGCGGTCGTCATCTATAAAGAACTAAAGAACGATGGATTTGTCATAACTGCTTTTTTGACATCCTCCTGCGAAAAAATTATCAAGCGAGGCATCCTATGGCAGAAGTCAATCTGTTAAAATCAATTCCTTATTCGCTAACCGCACCTTCTTCAAGAATCTGGATAGATTATGATGAAGAAGCAGATGTTTTATCTATTAGCTTTCGTAAGCCTCAAAGAGCCAATGATAGTTTGCTAGAAGACAATATTATCTATCATTATAGAGATCGAGACTTAGTTGGATTAACTGTCTTGAAAGCTTCGGATTTTAACAGTGGAGATAGTGAAAATAAAATTAATGGCTCTGAAAATCCTGAAATGGGTTGACAATTTGGTCAGGATGGGTTAGGATACAACGAGTTAACAGTAAATTCGTCTATGACTGACTTCCAACTGACCACTCCTGTCGCCTTACTGATTTTCAATCGACCTGATACGACGGCGAGGGTATTTGAAGCCATTCGTCAGGCTAAACCACCTAAGTTATTAGTGGTTGCTGATGGTCCGCGCCCGGATAAAGCCGATGATATTGAGAAGTGTAAGGCGGCTCGTGCTATTGTTGATGGCGTTGATTGGGATTGTGAGGTATTGAGCAATTATTCTGATTTAAATTTAGGTTGTAAAAATCGGGTATCGAGTGGATTAGATTGGGTTTTTAGCCTGGTTGAGGAAGTGATTATTCTTGAAGATGATTGCTTACCACATCCTAGTTTTTTTCGCTTTTGCCAAGACTTGCTTGATTATTATCGAGATGATAAAAGAATTATGGCTATTTCAGGGGATAATTTTCAGTTGGGCAGAAACCGCACAGAGTACAGTTACTATTTTTCTCGCTATAATCACATTTGGGGTTGGGCAAGTTGGAGGAGAGCCTGGCAATATTATGATGTTAAAATGAAGCTCTGGCAAGAAATTCATGATGGTAACTGGCTTGAGTACATTTTAGGAGAAGGTCAGTCCGTCAAATACTGGACGAAGATTTTTCAAAGTGCTTATGATGGTAAAATTGATACTTGGGATTATCCTTGGACGTTTGCCTGTTGGATCCAGAATGGTCTAACAATACTTCCTAATGTAAATTTAGTTAGTAATATTGGATTTGGTGAAGATGCTACTCATACAATTGGTAGTAAAAGTAGAGTGGCAAATCTTCCTGTTAAAGAAATGAATTTTCCGTTAAAACATCCTCTATTTTTGCTGCGTCATGTTGAGGCAGATGATTTTATTCAAAGAAATGATTATAATCTAAGTCTATTTACCAGATTGAATAATAGATTGAAGCGAATTATAACAAAAGCAGAGTAATTCTAACGGAAAATACCTATCATGAGTAATAATAAATGTCCAATTTGTCAATCAGGCAGAGAAAAAATTTTTAGAGCCAAACTTTTACAAAAATATGAAGTTGATTACTTTTTCTGCCAAAATTGTGGTTTCCTGCAAACTGAAAAACCCTACTGGTTAGAAGAAGCCTATCAAAATGCCATAGCATCTACAGATACAGGATTAGTAGTGAGAAATATTACTATATCAAAAAAATTAACTTGTATTTTGTATTATTTATTTGAAAAAAATGGCAAATATTTAGACATAGCAGGTGGCTATGGACTATTAACAAGGTTGATGAGAGATGTAGGGTTTGATTTTTACTGGTCAGATCTATACTGTCAAAATATATTCGCAAATTATTTTGAAGCTAGTAATACAAACAATGCTTTTTCGGCAGTTACTGCATTTGAAGTTCTTGAACACCTGTATGATCCTGTAGAATTTATATCCAAATCGCTTGAAAGTACAGAATGCAAAACTTTGATCTTTTCAACTCAGCTTTTTGATGGGCTTCCCCCAGCACCAAATGATTGGTGGTACTATGCCCATGAAACAGGTCAGCACATATCTTTTTTTCAGCACAAGACTCTCGATTTCTTAGCAAAACAAATGTCCTTAAATTTTTATTCTACTAGCAATTATGGTTTGCATATCCTTACTGGCAAAACGATTAATAATCGATTATTCAAAATTTTATCTGGAAGGCTTTCTAAGTTGTTATATGAATATATTAGTAAACGAATGAAAAGCAAATTATTCTCAGATAGAGATATTATTTTAAAACAAATTTAAACAAAATAGATCACATAACTACAGACAAATTAATGTCATGAAAATTGTCTACGATCATCAAGTTTTTACCTTTCAAAAATATGGTGGAGTTTCTCGGTATCTTTACGAGTTATCTACACGAATGGCAAACTTCGACGATTGTGAAGTAAAAATCCTGGCGGGTTTATATATAAATGAATATTTAAAGCATTGTCCTCCCAATATAGTTGATGGATGGAAAATACCATCAATACCTAAAACAACTAGGATTGTAGATTTTATCAACGCTCTAATATCTAAAGTCTGGATAAAATATGATACTCCTGATATTCTTCATGAAACATACTACGGTTTTAATAGCATTGCTGCCAATTCATCTAAAACTAAAAAAGTAATTACAGTACATGATATGATTCATGAAAAATTCGCTGATTCTGCACCTAAATCTGCTAACTTATTCCTAGCAAGAAAAAAAGACTTTTCCTCTATTAAATTAGAAGCAATTAAACGAGCAGATTATATCATCTGTGTTTCTAAAAATACCAAGAAAGATCTGATAAATATTTTTGATATAGATGCTCAAAAAATAGCTGTGGTCTATCATGGTTACTCTCTGAGTTCTGAGCCTTCAGTAACTTCTAAATTATATAAGCAAAATTCTTATCATCCTTACATTCTCTATGTTGGACAGCGAGAATGGTACAAAAACTTTTCTAGATTGGTTCAAGCCTATGCCAGCCATTCTAGTCTTAATAGTAACTTCAATTTGTTATGTGCGGGAGGCAAGAAATTTTCTCAAGATGAACTTAATTTAATTCACGGTTTAGGACTAAGTGAAAATAAAATTCTACATATTAATGGTGACGATCAAACTTTGGCAAAATTATACAGTCAAGCATCGGCCTTTGTCTATCCTTCTCTATACGAAGGATTTGGCATACCAATCCTAGAAGCTATGTCATTTGGCTGTCCCGTTGTCTGTAGCCACACAAGTTCATTTCCAGAAGTGGCTGGTAATGCAGCCGAATTTTTCGATCCCTATGATATAGAGAGTATTGCTAATGCGCTAGAAAAAGTATTATTTGATTCAGATTTAACAAAAAAGCTTGTAGAATTAGGAAAGGCAAGGGTAAAGAATTTTTCTTGGGAAAAATGTGCAGAACAAACCCACTCAATCTACGCCTCACTACTTTAGTTTGATCGAGAAAGTTGCTAAAATATGCTAAGCTATTATGATCAAGAATTATTATAAGTTTTATTTGTAAATAGCCAGAGTTTGTATAGACTTTTCTGATAGCAGTTTTCTGATCCACTAATCACTAGCAGCAATCTTACGACCATATATACGGTTAATTAACTATCTGTCATGCTCAAAAAAACGATTAAGAAACTCGCCAGAAGTTTAGGAGTTGATCTAAAAAGATACAATGTCCAAACATCCGAAGCGGCGAAAATGCAGCGCTTGTTAGCCTATCACAACATTGACTTAGTATTCGATGTTGGTGCTAATATTGGGCAATATGCCAAATTACTGCGAGAATTAGGCTATTCGGGGAGGATTGTTTCCTTTGAACCGCTGTCAAGTGCTTACTCTCAGTTAAAAGCTGTCAGTGAAAAAGACCCTCTGTGGGAAATTGCTCCCCAAACTGCCATCGGCAACCAAGAAGGTGAGATTGTCATCAATATTGCAGGTAATAGTTATAGTAGTTCAGCTTTGCCAATGCTGGATGCTCACTTAGAATCTGCCCCCGAATCAGCTTACTCTGGTTCAGAAACAGTAAAATTGAGCAGGCTAGATACCCTGGCCAAGGACTATATCAAAAGCGAAACTAAATCCATTTTTCTCAAAATAGATGTGCAAGGATTGGAAAAACAAGTGCTAGAAGGAGCAACTGCAATTTTGCCTTTGGTTAAAGGCATTAAGCTTGAATTATCTTTAGTCCCTCTCTACGAAGGTCAAGTCCTGTTTAAAGAAATGATTGATATCGTAGAAAAATTAGGTTACGAACTGTACGGTATTGAACCAGGGTTTACTGCCGAAAAAACTGGGAGGATGTTGCAGATGGATGGCATTTTCTTTAAACCAGATTAAAAATTTAATCTGGTAAAACATGAGCAAATTTATTTGTAGATATCCCTTCTTAAATAGTGCTACAGTATGTACACAATGCGTACACAACGAGAGAGACTATGGATTAAGTATGACATTGAGAAAATTGGGGTGCGAGAATTTCGGAGCGAACTCCCTAAATACCTATACGGTGAGACTCCCGTTGAGGTACTACGTCACGGTCATACTGTTGGGTTCTATTTCCCCGTTAAACAGGGGAGTAAAAGCGCCGATATCGCTGCCTTACAAGCGGTGGCCGCTCAATTTGAGTACCTGTTAAGTCAAAAGGGAATTTCCGAGGACGATATTGTTCGTGAGTTTCGTCAGATGTGTGAAGCGGATAGAGCCAATCAGAGAAAGGATTTGGACAAGTGAGACTCAAATTCATCGTTCTCGACGCTAATATCATCATAATAAATAGACATCTCCAAAAATCTATACCCTAGTCCTAGCAATGGTATTCCTGCTTGGTAATGCGATTTCTTATCCTTTTAGCTAAACAGCAACATTACTCCTATGAAATTAGCCTCCATCCCAACAAAGCAGTACATCGAGCAACGAGACGAAGAATATTGGCTCAAAGGAACTCGTATCTCCCTTGATTCAGTTGTCTATTCTTTCTTGAACGGAGAATCTCCCGAAAGCATTGCCCAAAATTTTCCACTCCTTTCCCTCGAACAGGTTTATGGCGCGATCGCTTTCTATCTGGCCAATCGAGAGCTTGTGGATGCCTATCTGAAAAAGGGTGAAGCCGAGTTTCAGGAACTACAACAGTCTTGTAGAGAAAAGAGTCCTTTGCTGTACCAAAAATTGAAGGCGGATCAAGCCTACAATATGTGCTTAAAAAACTAATTTCCTAGAAGAAGGCTATAATTACCATAACATTTTGCCCCCATCTCAATTCTAGCCCCTAGATATTTTCCCCAATGCTAGAGGAAAAAGCTCCTTAAGTCTCATCACCAGCGTGACTCCGATGACTTCAACTATTGCCCCTTCTCGACTTTCACTGCCTACCCAAGATGAATTGCCCTGCGATGACGGCGTTCCCATGGAAACCCAACGACATAAACTCCAGATGGATATACTCATAGATGCCTTGTTCCCCTGGTTAGCTGCTAGGGAAGATGGCTATGTAGGCGGCAATATGTTCGTTTATTTCAGTGCCGCACAGTTAAAAAGCGAGGACTTTCGCGGTCCCGATTTCTTTGCTGTCCTGGGGGTTCCTAAAGGGGAAAGAAAAAGTTGGGTGGTTTGGCAAGAAGGGAAAGCTCCCGACGTGGTTATCGAACTCCTTTCCGAAAGTACCGCTCAACAGGATAAAACTGAAAAGAAAGCCATCTATCAAGACCGTTTGCGAGTGCCAGAATATTTCTGGTACGATCCCTTCAATCCTGAAGATTGGGCGGGTTTTATCCTCAGAGACGGCAACTACGAGCCATTATCTCTAGAGACGGGAGAAAGATTTTTCAGTCAAAGGCTAGGGTTAACTTTGGTACGCTGGCAAGGGGAGTATAAGGGAGTCGAGGCAGTTTGGCTGCGTTGGGCGACTTTTGCCGGCGATTTACTGCCCACGGAGTCAGAGCTAACTGAACAGGAAAAAATGCGGGCTGAACAAGAAAGAATGCGGGCTGAACAAGAAAGAATGCGGGCTGAGGATTTACAAGCATTGCTCCAGCGCTATCGAGAGCGTTTTGGGGATTTGCCAGAATAAATCTAGATATTGACCGGCTAAAGTACAAGAACTCTCCAGAAAGCTAATAGGATAGGAGCATCAAGCATAGACAACCAATAACCTTAGAGAACTCTTGTTCGCTTTCTGGTGTTAGCTGATTAAAAATTTTCTTTACAAGAAGTTGATCATCGGGTAAGATGTACCCAATATACCCATTGAATCCGGTCTTGAACTGGTCGGTTAATTAAATTGCCCATTATGGGCGACAGGCTGCCGCAGCAGTATTTTGTCAAGATTTAATAGGAAACAACCAGCTAGTAATAGTTTGATAAAGGATGCCAGTTCCGAGTTGGCTCTGACGACAAAACATGACAGTAAATATTAGTAGTATAAAGAAGGTTGACAATGTTAAAAAAATTACTTAACCGTATGCAAACCGAACAGGGAAGGAAAAATATTAAATTTGCCCTAGCCAGAAAAATATTCAATCCCCTCTTAAGAAATATTGGCTACACCCTAATTACTGACCATTTTTATCAGCCCATACCCAACCGTCAGGAAATTATGACATACGCGGGCAAAGAAAGGCCTCTTAGCTCAATTGAATGGCATCTAGACAAGCAAACTGAACTGGTTAAGTATTTACTAGAAAAATATGCTTTAGAATTTAACAATAAAGAAATTTTTTCAGCATTTGGTTATTCCGAAGATAGTTCTGGTCTCATTAGTGGCGATGCAGAAGTACTCTATGCTATGGTCAGAGAAAAAAAGCCGTCTCGGATAATTGAAATTGGCTCAGGTGGTAGCACTAAAATTATCGCCGCAGCTTTAAAAATGAATTTTATAGAAAATTCCCAAAAATCACAACTGATCTCGATCGAGCCTTATCCTCAAGATTTTTTAAAAGACTTTGCTAATGTTAGTAAAGATTTTCTAGAATTTAGTTTGCTTACCCAGAAAGTAGAAGCCGTAGATTTGTCTGTTTTTGAATCCCTGCAAACCAATGATATTTTGTTTGTAGAACAATTACTAAGAAGCAATGGCTGTGCCGCTGGCTGCCAATTCAATTGACGAGTTTATTGATGAGTTTGTCGATCACCTCTTTCTACCATCCTTGACAGAGGTGTTGGAGTGAGTTACAATTCTCGAAAGCTGCTGCTAAATCACGATTATGACGCTTCCCCCAGTCAATCAAGACAAAGACGCAATTGCGCTAGACCCCAATTTTTGTACTACTCGCCTGGTGACGCAGGAGAAACCAGTCATAACTAACGATCCCTTGTCAAAAGTCCAGTCCGTCCTATTTCTACCTCCTAATCCAGAACGCAAGGGAGAAGCTGGATTGAGGACGCAAGGATATTTCAAACGGTCTTATAATGAAGAGAGTGGTTTTTCTGACAATTTACCGCTTCCTTTAGTTACTATTATTACTGTAGTCTTCAACGGTGAGAAACACCTAGAGCAGACAATTCAGAGTGTGATTAATCAGACCTATGATAATGTTGAGTATATTGTTATAGATGGTGGTTCTACGGATGGTACAGTTGATATTATACGCAAGTATGAGGAAGTAATTGATTATTGGGTAAGCGAACCAGATGCAGGAATTTCTGACGCTATGAATAAAGGGATAAGTTTAGCAACAGGAATTCTAATTAATCACTTACATGCAGGGGATAAATTTGCTGCTGACACAACCCTGTCGTCAGTGGTTTCATCTTATAATTCAGAAGGCTGGCGATGGTGTTTTGGTAATCAACTATTGAGAAGTCACACAGATGATACTATAGTGGGTTGTTTCTGTCCCCCTAAATTTAGTCAAAAACTACTTCACATAGTAAATACAATTCCCCATCCAACTGTTTTTTCTGAACGAGCTTTGATGGAAGAAGTAAATGGGTTTGACAATGATTATAAATGTGCTATGGATTACCATCTCTGGCTCAGATTCACTCAAGTATCAAAACCCAAACAATTTGATTATGCCACTGCTGAATATTTACTGGGGGGTCGCTCCTCAGATGTAAAATTAGCCTTGAAGGAGGAGTTTAGAGCGAGAAGCGAGGTTTTAGAACAATCACCAATAGATAGACTAATATCTCTTGGCGTTGTATTAATTAGGTATTTAAAGAGGAAGTTGCGTATTACTACCTTTGTTAAGAATTTTGGTTCTTCGGTTTAGCTTATCAATAGTAGATGGTTAAGCATCATAAAGTACCGAAAGTCTATAATTGTCAACAAATAGAAGTATAAAATGTAAATTATTATTCATATGAAAGTAGCTTTTATCGTTCCCAGTCTAGAAGATAGTGGACTGACAAGAATTCCATTTCTTTTGGCTCAAAATCTCTTAAAAGATTGTTTTGTAAAAATTTTTTACTTTAAAGATGCGAAATCAAGAAATTTCAAGTTTAATGTTGAGGTTCCAACAAAGAAGATATCTTTGGTCAAGTTTGATGATGAATTAAATGAATTTGATGTTATCCATTCTCATGGAATGAAACCAGATTGCTATACCTGGCTAAATATGGCTAGAATTCGAGGAAAAAAAATTACAACAGTTCATGGTTTTCGTCATGAAGAACTAATGTATTCATATGGAATGCCTTTATCAGTGATTTATAATGCTCTATGGAATTTTGTTTCAAGCAAATTTGATCGACTGGTTTTTACAGTTGGAGTACAACAAAACTACTATAGAAAAATAGGGTTAAAAGATGGAGAGCTAATTTATAATGGAGTACCTCGAATTTCAGTTAATAGCGTTCAAACTATTAAATCATCAAATATGACTAATATTTCAACTCTCTCAAATTTAGGAGCTAGAAAAGGGATAGATCAAATTTTAAAAGTTCTTGCGTTAAATGAGCAATATCATCTAACATTAATAGGTGGTTCTAATATTCAATATATTCAAAATTTACAATTCTTAGCCAGCAAGTTGGATGTAGGACAAAGGTGTTATTTTTTGGGATTTGTAGACAATCCCTGGGAAATTATCCTAGAAAGTGATGTCTTTATTTTTCCATCTCGTTCAGAGGGATTTGGTATTGCATTAGTTGAAGCTGCCAGTTTAGGAATTCCAATTATCTGTTCTGATATTCCGACATTTCGAGAGATGTTTGACGACAATGAAGTGACATTTTTCAAACTTGATGATATAGATGACTTGAACAACAAAATACTTATGTTAGATGAAATTAAAGACAAAGTTTCTCGGGCTAAGTTAAAAGCAGAAAAACTTTTTTCTTTGGAAAGTATGTGTTACAATTACTATCAGGAGTACAAAAAATTAATTGATGCTAATTAAAAATTATGAACTATAACCATATACAAGAATAAAAGGAGGCTCTATTTAGATGATTGGGATTTGTAATTTATGCGGTTCTGTGGTGGTTCAGATACATCCAGGATATTTTGGTACTCGTTGTTTAAACTGTAGATATACTAAAATTCATAGAGCAGTTGGTTTGACAATTGAATCTCTAAATTTTTCAACCAGTACCTCTGTTTACGAGTTGTCTTCTCGCGGAGCTTTGTATAAATTCTTAAAGGGTAAATTTAAAAATTTATACTTTTCTGAATACTTTGATGATGTACCTCTAGGATTGATGAAGAACTCTGTTGTCTGTCAAGACGTTCAAAATCTTCTTCTCAACGACGAATCTTTTAATTTAGTGACTTCTACCGAAGTTTTTGAGCATGTTCCTGATGACAGCAAGGGTTTTTCTGAAATTTACAGAGTCTTAAAAAAAGGGCTCTTCGGTTTGTGTTATGCAATGGACGGGGGTTATAAGGGATGGAACCCTTATAGAGAAAGGCATTTAGCGATTTTTGTCAATTGTTTTTTATCTAGAGCGAACTAATCAATTAAGTCTCTTGCCAGATAAGGATTTAGTCGATTTATGCCCCCCTATCGAACCATAACAAGTAACGAAGAGCCAAAAAAAGATGGATATTTTATTTTTACCGTGCCTTTATCAGATAACCCGAAAACAGTTGAAAGATGTTTCTTACAGCCTGATGGGACTATCATACATCAGCTTGAACCTGAGTATCATGGCGATCGGATTCGAGGACAGGGAAGAGTTCTTGCCTTCAGAAATTACGGATTGGATATAACTAAACGGTTAGAAAGTTGTGGTTTTCACGCTGAAATACGTCTAGTAAACTCGACGCGCAATGTAATTGAAGATCAGAAGGTTATTATAGCCAAAAAAATCTAGTTCTACGACTGTAACTAAAAAATCAACTGGAGATGAGAATAAAATGTTAATTTCCTGCAAATACAACTCTCTTTTTATCCGTAATCCCAAAGTAGCGTTGTCGTCTTTGGAGAAATCTCTGAGAAAAAATATCTTAAATGACTGGGAATGTTTTAACTATATTTGAAACTTAACAAAAAGACTATGAGAGAATACTATAATTGCTTAAGTTACCAGAAGTAAAACTAGCAAGCGTCAATCAAAATCATCAACTTGGAACTGTTTTTAGTAAAAGATAGCTTTAGATACTTATGCAACTGACGGCCTCCCTTGTCCTTTACAAAAATGACCCAGAGATAGTTATTCAAGCAATTAAGTCTCTGTTCAGCACACCCATAGAAATTAATTTATCAGTAGTAGATAATTCTCCCACCGATGAATTCAAAAAAATATTCGATAATTTTCAGGAATACGATATAGATTATTACTTCAATAATGGTAATAACGTTGGTTTTGGTCAAGGACATAACCTAGCTATTACTAGGGCTAAAAATTATGATTATCATTTAGTTATCAATCCAGATGTTTATTTTGATAATAATGTGATCACCGAACTTATTCACTACCTCGATAAGCATCAAGAGGTGGGATTGATTACTCCAAAAATATCTTACCCTAATGGGGACATCCAATACCTTTGTAAGCGTCAACCCACAGTTTTGACCTTATTTATTAGACGTTTTATACCAAAAAAAATGCAATTTCTTTTCAAAAAGAGATTGGACTGGTATGAAATGAGAGATATTAGCTATAACCAGATAATAGAAGTACCGATTATTAGTGGTTGTTTTATGCTATTTAACAGAAAATATTTAGATGATATTGGCTACTTTGATAAAAATATGTTTATGTATTTTGAAGATTATGATTTGACCCTTAGAATGTCTAAAAAATACAAAACCATACTTTATCCCCATGTCAATATTTATCATCATTGGGCAAGAGGAGCGCACAACTCTACTAAACTGGCTATAGTTTTTGCTCAATCGGCTGTGTATTTTTTCAATAAACATGGTTGGAAACTTTACTAAACTTAATTGAATAATTAATAATGAAAAACGTTTTAGTTACAGGTTCTAATGGCTTTATTGCCAGCAACTTACTGCCAATTTTACATCAACATAACTGCCAGATAACAGCTGCAATTCGCCAGAAATTTGAGTTTCCTGCATCCCTGTCAATTAAGGCTATTCAGGTGGGTGAAATTGATGATATAACCGATTGGCAAGAAGCATTGCTAGGCATTGATACCGTTATTCATCTAGCAGGACGCGCTCATATCCTTCATGAGACTATATCCAATCCAGAAGCAGCATTTATAAAAGTTAACACGAAGGGGACTATTAACCTAGTTAAGCAGTCGCTAAAAGCGGGAGTTAAGCACTTTATTTTTGTCAGTTCTATTCATGCTATGGCTGCCGAAAGTGATGATATTCTTAACGAAAATTCTTCCTGTCACCCTGATAGTCCCTATGGTCGTAGTAAACTGCAAGCAGAACAAGCTTTAATTAACCTCGCCAAAGATAGTAACATGACTTGGACAATCCTTCGTCCTACTCTCGTTTACGGACTAGGCAATCGTGCTAATATGGAGCGCTTGATGAAACTAATTAAACGGGGATTACCTTTACCTTTTGGTGCGATAAAAAACCGTCGCAGTTTTGTCTTTGTGGGTAACTTAGTTGATGCCATTATTACCTGTTTAGATCATCCTAATGCGGTTAATCAAATCTTTTTAATTAGCGATAACCAAGCTGTTTCTACTCCCCAATTAATTCGACTCATTGCTCAACAAATTCAACAACCCTGTCGATTGCTACCCGTCCCCACTACCCTACTTAGATTCTTAGGTTATCTGGGTGATAGGGTAGAATCTATAACAGGGAAAAATCTCCCTTTTAACACCTATAATATCGATCGCTTGCTTGGTTCTCTTACTGTTGACTCTAGCCATATTCAAAAAACCCTGGATTGGCAACCTACCTTTACTTTAGAGCAAGGATTAGCCCAAACAATTCAGCCAGAAAATTAGTGATCAGCTTGTCAAAAAGGCTTCATAATTCAAGTTCCACTTTGACAAAATCGGCAGTTTTATGAAGAGAAAACCCCACTTTAGCGGCTATCATCTGCATAGCGCGGTTATCACTTAAAATTTCCCCTTCAATTCCGTCTAATCCTTCCTTTTTGCCAATAGTGACTAAACGCTGTAGTAATTCAGTACCAATACCCTGACCTTGATAGTCATCCCTAACTAATAGGTCAAATTCCGCCACATTAACGCCGTGCAGTTTATTTAAGCGTCCTATAGCGATAATTTCTGGCTCTTCCGTCTGATCGTTATTAATCTCTACCACTAAGCTCATTACTCGATCGTAGTCGATAAAACAAATGCGCGTAAGACGATCATAAGCGGTTTGGCGATCGAGATTGACAAGGTGAAAATAACGATAATAAATGGTTTCTTCCGAGAGATAATGGTGAAATTGTCGCACTAAAGGCTCATCCGCTGCCCGAATCGGACGAATTAGCACCTTTAAGCCTCTTTTCGTCGTCCAAGGACCTATATAATGTTCAGGATAGGGACGAATCGCCGGATGAGATAACTTTTCTGGGGGAGTAGTTGGAGGATGAAGAAGGATAGAAGCGGAAAGGGCGATTAATTGCTCTGAATCGGCAAAAAAGGGATTAATATCGATAGTTTTAATGCGAGGTTGTTCACTAACCAGGTGACTAAATCTCACGATTATTTGCTCCAAATTCGCTAAATTAAGCGATTTAAGCCCATTTGTCCCGTTAAAAGCCCGATAAATCTTGGTTTTTTCTAAAAGTCGGCGAGCGAGATTAGTATTTAAAGGAGGTAGAGCGGTGGCGTAATCTTGAAAAATATCGACTAAACGGCCGCCAGTACCAAAAATTATCACCGGTCCGCACTGATCATCGTAATTAGAGCCGATAATTAACTCATATCCTCGATCAATTTCTAACATCGGTTGAATACTCACCCCGAGAAAATGCTCCCCACCCACTTGTGCGCTAACATTAGCTTCGATCGCTTGATACGCTTGCACCACTGCCCTAGGGGAAAAAAGCGGCAATTGTACCCCACCCACCGCGCTTTTATGGATAATCGTCCTCGAATGCAGTTTCATCACCACGGGATAACCGAGAGATTCAGCGAGATTAACTGCTTCTGCGGCACTTTCGGCGACTTTAGTGACAATAACAGGGATTCCATAAGCTTTGAGTATATCTAAAGACTCTGGCTCACTGAGAATTGTTCTATCCCCTGCTTGCTCGATAATCTGGCTAACTAAAACTCGATCGGAGCCATTTTCCTGAGAATTGGTTAAAATTGGCGTTTGATAAAGACCGCGCAGATTCTCTTCATATTTCCAGAGCAAATTAAACACCCGGGCCGCCGAATCGGGATAGCGATAGGTGGGGATACCCTGCTGATTTAATAACGCTACTCCCTCTGCAATGCCATCTCCCCCCATCAAACTTGCTAAAATAGGTTTTTTGCTATTTTGAGCGATTGAGGCAATTCTAAGGGCAATTTCTCGCAGATCAGTGTTAAAGCGAGGCGAGAGAATCATCAACACCGCGTCGGTATGTGCATCCGCTAAAGCGATCTCTAGGGCGCGAGCGTAGCTATCGGGATCGCTGCTGCGACGCAGATCGATGGGATTTTGGGGGACAATATCCGCGGGAACAAGAGGCGCTAGTTTTTCGATCGTTGCGGGGTTAAGGGTTGCCAGTTGTCCATCTTCCGCCAGTAAAGCCGAGGCCGCTAAAAGAGCGGGAGCAACACCATTGCTGATGATTGTCAAGCGTTTTCCCCGGGGAAATCGGGGAATTTTCGCTAAAACTTGCGTGATATTCAAGAGATCGGCCAGTCTTTGTACTTCCACGATGCCACAGCGAGCAAAGGCAGCGGAGAGAGTTAGCTGATCGCTGGTCAATTTGCCAGCATGGGAAAGAGAAGTGGGGTCAAAGTCGGTACTGTGGCGACTAATGGCGATAATTGGTTTATTTAGGGCAACTTCTCGGGCCGAGGACAGAAAAGAGCGGGCATTATTCAGGGATTCCAGGTAGATAACGATGCTTTTAGTTTGGGGATCGTCTCCCAAATAATAGAGTAATTCGCCCCAATCCACATCTAAAAGAACTCCGAGGGAGATAAAGTGACTAAAACCGACATTTTCGCTTAAACTCCAATCAAGCACGGCAGCCGCGATCGCCCCACTTTGACTAATCAGGGCAATTGAACCAGTTTTCGGCAGGATGGGGGAAAAGGTGGCGTTAAGATTTTGGCTGAGATTGCTGATTCCTGAGCTATGGGGACCGATGATGCGTAATTTTTGACCAGCGATCGCTTTAATTTCCCTGAGTAAATTTTCCCCCATCTGGCCGGTTTCCCGAAAACCCGTGGAGAGAATCAGGGCGCATTTAACCTGTTTTTCGACAGATTGGGCGATAATAGCGGGAATTTCGGGAGCAGGGGCGGTGATAATTACCAGATCGATCGCCGCCTGGATATCCGGTAAACTGCTATAGCTGGGAAGATCGAGCCGGTTGTCGGGGTGAGGATTAACTAAATAAAGGCGGTGCTGACCGGGATTATCATAGAGATTATTTAAAAGAGTGCGATCAAGTTGGGGATTTTGGCGATTAAATCCCACCACAGCGATGGTTTTTGGCTCAAAAAAGGCTCTTATAGTTTGATGTTCGCCACCGCGAGGATCTAAGATGGAATTTAACATAAGTGAGCTAAAAAAGCAGCTAACCCTTACTGTTGCACTGTTCGAGTATTCCAGCGTTCCCCGATCGACCTAGACCAATTCTAGCTGTTTAATCAGGGTTCGATCGGTGTAATTAATTTTGTCTAGGTAGGGTTGGCAATAAAACAGCCCCACCCGATCAACATTTTCCCCAAGAAATCTAGTAAACTAACTGATGCTGTAAATATTTAGAGACAGACGATGGAACTGGAATATCCCGAGGATTTGAGATACCTAGAAACCCACGAATACGTCAGACTCGAAGGTGAAATCGCTACCTTGGGAATTAGTGCTTTTGCCGTCGATCAATTGGGTGATATCGTGTTTCTAGAATTGCCCGAATTGGGAGAGGCGCTGAAAGTAGGTAGTAGTTTCGGCACGATCGAATCGGTAAAAGCGGTAGAAGATCTTTATCCTCCCGTCTCGGGAACCGTAGTCGATCGCAATCAAGCGATGATTGACTCCCCCGAATTAATTGCCGATGATCCCCACGGGGAGGGTTGGTTATTAAAAGTGCGGGTAGAAAATCCCGATACTGCCTTGGCTGATACCCTCTCCGCTAGTGAATACCGCGCCCAAGTAGCAGGGGAAAGTTAACTAATATTAACAACACGGAGCCAGACCCTCACACTATCATAGGCATAGAAAGAATTAAAAATCCAGGAAGCGATCGAGTCTTCCTGATTTTTGTCTCTAAACCGTGCTGAGACGAAATTCTAGCCCGAATCGAGTGAGCTTTGACTATTTACCCAATCTATGCTAAATCCTAATCTCGCGGCGATCGAACTTTCCCAAGAGGAGGTTCAACGCTACTCTCGACACATTATTCTGCCCGAAGTGGGCTTAGAAGGTCAAAAAAAACTAAAAGCCGCCAGTGTTCTCTGCATCGGCACCGGGGGACTCGGTTCCCCGCTTTTACTCTATCTAGCGGCGGCTGGCATCGGTAGAATCGGTATTGTTGACTTTGATATCGTCGATAGTTCCAATCTGCAACGTCAAATTATTCACGGCACTTCCTGGGTAGGTAAACCGAAAATTGTTTCCGCTAAGGACAGAATTCTAGAAATTAACCCCCATTGTCAGGTGGATTTGTACGAAACCCGCATAAGTTCCGAAAATGCCCTTGACATTTTAGCCCCCTATGATGTAGTCATCGACGGGACGGATAATTTCCCCACCCGTTATCTGACTAATGATGCTTGTGTTCTTCTCGACAAACCCAACGTCTACGGCTCAATTTTCCGCTTTGAAGGACAAGCAACCGTTTTTAACTACCAAGGTGGTCCCAACTACCGCGATCTCTATCCCGAACCGCCACCACCGGGGATGGTTCCCTCCTGTGCCGAAGGCGGCGTTTTAGGGGTTTTACCCGGAGTAATCGGCACAATTCAAGCCACAGAAGCCATTAAAATTATCCTCGGCGCACCGGATACCCTCAGTGGTCGTTTACTGCTTTACAATGCTTGGGAAATGAAATTCCGCGAGTTAAAATTGCGTCCGAATCCCATCCGTCCCGTTATTGAAAAACTAATTGATTACGAACAATTCTGCGGTATTCCGCAAGCGAAGGCACAAGAAGCAGCAGAACAGCAAAAAATGACAGAAATGACCGTAGTGGAGTTAAAAACCCTACTTGACAGCAATGCTAATGATTACGTTCTCATCGATGTGCGTAATCCCAACGAGTACCAAATCGCTAAGATCCCCAACTCGGTATTAATTCCCCTACCCGATATCGAAAATGGTTCGGCAATTCCCAAAATTAAGGAATTAGTCAACGGTTATCGTCTTATCGCCCATTGTAAGATGGGGGGACGTTCCGCTAAAGCCCTCGCTATCCTCAAAGAGGCAGGTATCGAAGGAATTAACGTCAAAGGTGGTATCAGCGCCTGGAGTCGCGAAGTCGATTCCACTGTACCAGAATACTAATTTTAGCCCTTGGGTTTTGGGGTGTTAGGGTGTTAGGGTTTTGGGGTATTAGTCAAATTCCCCCATCTCCCCATCTCCCCATTCCCCCATCTCCCCACTTCATAATTCATAATTCATAATTTATAATTCCCTCTCTCCATTCCCCCATCTCCCCATTCCCCCATCTCCCTGTTTCCTGTTCCCCGTGAATCTGTTAAGATCAAGGCCAGTTAGCCTTAAAATCTTGGGTGTGAGCAAACAATGAAAAACCATATTAAAAAAATTGCTAGTTGGAGCGCGATCGCTACTATTTCCCTTGGCTTAGTAGAAATGAACCGAACAGCGATCGCATTTGGCAATAATAATCAATTTAGTGCCTGTATCAGTCAGATTGTCCGCACGGGAGTCAGTCCCCAAGATGCCGCCACCGCTTGTTCAGAAGCATTAATTCCTAAAGAATTATCCCGCTGTGTGGTAATGATTAAATCCAAAACCCCGATCGATGGTAATCTGGCTCTGCAAGCTTGTTTTCAAGTGCGTCGTCCCATCGACCTAGGTCACTGTGTGGTCGATATCCATCGCGCTGCCCCCTTATTTGCCGCTAATTCCCTCAAACAAACGGAAACAGAAACAGCCAAGGAACCCGATAAATTAGGGATTTCTAAACAGGTTTTAGATTCCTGTCGTCAAAGTTTATTACCCGGTCGCTTTTCCGAGTGCGTTATCGCTGTCAGTCGTGGTGTGGACAAAAATAATCCCTCCCAAGCTTTACAAACCTGTTTAAGTGCCGAGGATTTCCCCAGAGATCTATTCCCCAGTTATCCCCAAAATCAAGACCAGAGACCTTAATCAAGATTATTTGGCTCTCTTATTTTGGGAATATACGGAAGAACCAGAAAACGTTAAATATTGAACCATCAATCAGACGAGTTCGGCGGCTTAGGAAAGGTACACTTAACCGTAATATTTAAATTACTTTTAGCGGTTCCTTTAGTAATATAAGGGATTCCTACCTCACCGCCGATTTCCACACCAAATTGTAAAGTGACTTCCTCAATGTTGGCAATGGCTAAATTGCGAAAAGCGTTTAAAGTGTAAGTAGTGTAAGTACGAATTGTATCTTCAATTGTCTGAAAATTCTGTAAAATTTGCTGTTTATCTGGTATAGAAGTTCCCCTTTTAGGAACTCTTCCCTCCGTTTTTAATGTCTCGGCAGGAATTTCTAGGTCATCGGTGGACTCTATATAAATTAGAGTGTTTTCGTCAATTTGGATCGGAGTTAGTCGAGTCATAAATAATGCAAAAATTGAAAATTAACTTTTTTCTTAACTATTTCTTGGCTCTCCCGTACTTGTGATGATAAGAAAAGGTCATCTAAGGGAGGGCCTATGCTTTCCTTGCAGTTTACCAAAAAATAACCTAACATAAAAAACATTTCTATCCCTTGCTGACTGTCTATGGCTCGCTACGCCCTCGTCATCGGCATTAACGATTACGATAACCGGAACTTTCTACCATCTTTGAGTAAACCCGCCAAAGATGCGGAAGCTGTTGCTAAATTCTTGGAGAATACTGGGACATTTGCCAATGTAGAACGCCTACCCAATCGCTGGATTGCCGCAGAAAAACGCTACGAAGTTGTTCCAGGAAAGGTAACGGGGAATGAAGTCTTGCAAGCCTTAAAGCAAATTTTATCGGGAGAGCAGACCAAAAATCAAGAAGTCTTGATCTACTTTTCAGGACACGGGTTTCGCCTGATCAATCGCATCGGTGACGGGGAAGCCTATCTCGCCACCTCCGATAGCCAACCCGACGGCAAAAATGCCATTTCTTTAGACCGAGAACTCAATCCTTTATTACGGCGTTCTAGTTTGAGTAATCTGGTGGTAATGCTAGACTGTTGCCATGCGGGGGCGTTATTGCCCGAAAATCGGGGACTAGATCGCATTTTGCTAGAACCTAGCCTCTCAGCGTTTAAGGAGAAGCAAGATTACTACCTAATCGCCGCCTGTCGGTCAGAACAGGTAGCGTGGGAAGATGAGGAATACAGTTTGTTCACCGCCGCCTTACTCGAAGGACTGTCCCCACAACAGGCTGACCCAGAAACGGGAGAAATTAGTGCCGATCGCCTGTTTGATTTTGTTTCGCGGGAATTGCGAGGGAAGGGTCAAGAACCGATTCGCATGGGAGTTGGGCGATCGCTAATTCTGGTCAAATATGGGGCGCAACCTCAAGTTAAAGAAGTGGAACCGTTACTAGATGAGAAGGGAGAATTGCGCTGTCCCTATCAAGGATTGCTGGCGTTTACTAAGAAGGAACGCCCATTTTTCTTCGGACGCAAGCGAGTGGTGGACGACATCAAATCTAAGCTAGATCGGCTAAATTTTGTCCCTCTGATTGGTGCTTCTGGAAGTGGTAAATCTTCGGTAGTTCTGGCAGGATTGATTCCTTGGTTGGAAGAGTTGGGATGGCAAATTGAACATATCAAGCCTGGAAGAGATCCATTAAAAGAATTAGAGTTTGGGCTTCGTACATTACTATCTCAGGAAAAAGACCTAATTGAGAATTGTATTTATCACTCTCAATCTGGCAAAGGTTTACAACCGCTATTAAAACGCTTTCCTAACGGACAAAAGTTTTTGCTGGTGGTAGATCAGTTCGAGGAATTATTTACTTTTGCTTTAGCAGAACAGCGCGATCGCTTTATTGAATTGATTACCCAAGTTGCCACAATTCCAGACTCTCCTTTGGCAGTTATTGCTACCATGAGGGCGGATTTTATTGAACCTTGTTTGCGTTATAATGTGCTGCGACAAATAATTCAAAATAACGCCGAATACCTGCCAACCCTAGCGGGATTGGATTTGCTAGAAGCTATCACGGAACCAGCCAAACTACAAGGCTATGAAGTTACGAAAGAATTGCTCAGTAAAATCCTTGAAGATATTAAACAAGAACCAGGATTTTTACCCTTATTAGAGTTTGCTTTAACCCAGCTTTGGCAGAAACGAGATGAGGCAAAACATCGGCTGACTTTAGAAGCTTATGAGGCGATAGGTGGGATAGTAGGAGCGTTAAATTGTCAAGCTGATAAAGTTTACGAATACAAAGATTATGAAAAAGACTTACCACAGCAGAAGCGAACGGAAGCAGAGAAAGCTTTAATTAAGCGAATTTTCTTGAATCTTCTGCAAATAGGAGACGGGGAAAAAGATACCAGATTGCGTCAATCAAAAGCCTTTATCTTGTCTCTAGCTGGAGATAATCAAGAAGGACAAAAAGTCTTAACAGAACTAATTGACGGTAAACAAGGATTAGTAAAAGGTCGCCTTTTAGTGACGGGAAAAACTGAGCGAGAAGAAGAAGCTTGGGTAGATTTGGCACATGAAGCTTTAATTGAAAAGTGGGACAACCTGAATCTGTGGCGAACCGAAACTCGCAAGGGTAGAGAATTAGCCAAACAGGTGGATAAAGATGCCAAAGACTGGCAAAAAAATAACAGATCTCAGTATTATTTGTGGTCGGGTGACAAGTTAGCAGATGCAGAGAAAATTCTGCAAGAATATCAAGACACAGTGGAAACTACGGACTTGGCTAAAGATTTTCTCGAAGCTAGTAGCCAGCAAGAATTATATAATTACCTCCGCAGTTCAGACATTGATAATTTAGAGCGAGAGACATTAGAAAAGGAAGCAGCCAATAAATCATTTTTAAACCGAGAAAAGTTGAGAAACTTACTCGAAGATGAGAAGGAAAAAGCACAGATAAGGCTGTCAGCGTCCTGGTTGCTGAAGCAGTGGGGAGAGGAGGTTCCTATCTGGAAAGCAAAGGTTGATAAACAAGGAAATATTGACCTCTCAATTATCGCAGAAAACGATCTACCAGCCACAGTAATCGAAGAGTTAGAAAGTGGAATAAACCTAGAAATGGTGAAAATTTCTGGTGGTGAGTTTTGGATGGGTTCGCCGGAGCGAGAAGACGGATCATATCCAGATGAGCGCCCGCCACACAGGGTCACGATTTCTCCCTTTCTGATGGGCAAATATCCGATAACGCAGGCGCAGTGGCGAGCAGTGGCTTCTTTGCCTAAAGTTGAACTAGATCTCAACCCAGACCCCTCAACCTATAAAGGGGATAGCCGCCGACCAGTGGAAAGTATTAGTTGGTACGAGGCAGTGGAATTCTGTGAAAGACTATCACTCTGGTCACAGGAAAAAGGAAAAGGCTATCAATACCGTTTACCCAGTGAAGCAGAGTGGGAATACGCCTGTCGTGCAGTTATCAGTGAAGAATCAATTCAAAATCCGATTTATCCGCCCTATCATTTTGGGTGCAACATTGACCCGGCTTTGGCAAATTACGGTCAAACCGCTCGTGCAAGGACGACGGCCGTAGGCAGGTTTCAAATCGTGAATGCCTTTGGACTTTATGATATGCACGGGAACGTTTGGGAATGGTGTTTAGATCCTTGGCACGATAACTATAAAGACGCGCCCAATGATGGTCGGGCATGGAAAGAAGAATTGTGTCCTGATGTGTTGTTAAAAAGGAAATATGTAGTACGTGGCGGCTCTTGGGGCGACGGTCCCAGGAGTTGTCGTTCTGCGTATCGCGGCGACTGCGATTACCTCAGCGACTTCGACGGGTTTCGGGTAGTTGCGTCGTCGAGGACGGTTTATTCAGTTAACAGTTAACAGTTATTGCTTGTGCCAATGCTCTGGCTTGGTATATATAGTTGTTTCAAATAAGAATGAGATAAGACTCACCTAGCTCACTATTATTGTCAGTAAGCACTCCCGTAGGGGCGAAGCATTCGGGCAATAACCTATCGCTGAAACCGTAGATTTCTTATCCGAATGCTTCGCCCCTACAACCTCAAATACCAATTTAAATGATGAAAAGCTTATGTCTCAAACTTATTTGAAATGACTATAACATCTAGCGAGCAGACTACCTGAATAATTAGCGGGCAGGATGCTCGCATTCCCTTAAATCTAAGGCACTAAATTAGCTGTTTCAATCCAGTATTATGCTATACTTATTACAGGTATAAACTCGTAAATTGGAGGAAAAAGCCATCAATAATGATACCCACTCCCGAACAGATGCTTACTTGCATTAGAATGTGTCAAACCCTGTCTAACTTCTATACCGATATTCATCTATTTCGGTATGATGAAAATAGTAATGTGAGCATCTTGCTCACTAATGTGGAGTTTGAAGATGAATCATCAACCTGATTTTTACCAAATGTCTCGCCCAGAATTAAGAAAATATGTCCTCTCCCATCGAGAAGATGATGAAGCCCTAAGAATTTATATGGATAGAATGCGAACTGAATCAGGTGTAACTAGATTTACCCTTACTCCTAGTCAAGAAGATATGAAGAAATTAGAAGAATTTCTCAAGGCAAAAATGGATAAATAAAATCAATTTAACTTGCTTGTGCCAAGGCTCTACCTTTTATTCAGTGAACTGGGAGTAATGAGGTACAGCGACTTTCTTACCCGTTCTCCCTTCCCCTATCAAACCCTAGAAATCATCGGGAATAATCCATTGGGTCGGTTGCGTCAGTTTTTTCAGTCTAGCGGCTTCGGCCATTTCTAACATCTTTTCCAAAGAAGTTTCGGCAATAAATTTAGCTGCTTCGGCGGCATGAGCTTGATTAGGACATTTATCGCCTAAAATACAACCATTTAGGCAATCTACAGCACAATTTACCTGTTTTTCCATAAAAAATCTCTTTTTCTGACTAGATTTGGCCTTTATATTCTAACCCAACTTTTTTTCAGTACCTAGGCAAAATTAATTACACATCTTGCTAATCCTTTTGGCGCTCTCAACCGTAGGTAGGTAATTATGCCAGTTAAGAAAGCGGCACGCTTAACCTTCTTGGGGTTATGGTGATGAGCAAATATTGATGTAGGGGCGCAACGCTTGCGCCCATAATGTAGGATGGTGGACACTTTTCGGCCAATATCCAAGAGATTCTCTACCCGGACTACTAGGGGGGTAGGGAAGGATAAACTTGACGCTGATTTGGTAGGAGCTAGAAAGATTGCGCTCAGAGCCTTACTTATTCGGCAAACTGGGTCAATTGCTATAGAAGTTCTCATCTAAGATTTGCTCTGGCAAGAAAGGACAAATTTGAGGATAATCATTTTCTGGGGGAATCCGAACACCAAATTGAGCAAGTTTCCCTTCCTTAATTGCCACTTGACGAGCATCTGGATAAGCTTCCTCGATAGCAGTTTCTAGATAGGATTTCAGGGAAGGAGTATCGCGTAAGTTTTTCTCAATTCGCTGGCGATGCTCAATAATAGAACAATACCAGCTATCTTTCATTGATGGCGGTGCGTCATGCTGTACTTTTAATTTGAGCAAGTGAGCCAAAAGAATCATCAAATTACTTTCTAAAGTTCTTTTTTCCGATTTTCCCAACTCGGTTAACTCCTCAATTAAGTTATCAGTATCCAGCGCAGCAAATTCCCGCTTCTGTAGGTGGCTAATTGTTGTTGCGAGCCATACTTGAAAATCTTGTTCGTAGAGAGTTTTCGACATAGCGATAAGTTGTTCCTTCGAGTCAATAACTAGATTGGTAACTAAGCGGCTACAATTCTCAAGGCGTTACTAATTTCTAGCTTCCCTTGTAGTTTACCAAAAAATCACCTAAAATGGAAACTAAGTAGGTAGGCGTTAAAAATTATCAGATGCCCCCCTTATTAAGGGGGGACTAAGGGGGGATCGGCACCCCCCTTATTAAGGGGGGACTAAGGGGGGATCGAACCTAAAATTTATCTTCAATTTAATTATAACCAGCTACTTATCTGTATCCCTTGCTGACTGCCTATAGCTCCCTACACCATTTTCTACTATCTTTGAGCAAACCGGCGAAAGATAAGGAGTTAAAACTATGCCTTTAAGTTGGAATGAAATAAAAAATCGCGCCATCGCTTTTCAAAAAGAGTGGCAAGGAGAGACTTCAGAAAAAGCAGAATCTCAGTCTTTTTGGAATGATTTTTTTAATGTCTTTGGCATTTCACGGCGTAGGGTAGCTAGTTTTGAGCAACCGATAAAAAAAGCCGATAATAAACAGGGTTTTATTGATTTACTCTGGAAAGGAACGATTTTAGTTGAGCATAAATCGAAGGGGAAAGATTTAGAAAAAGCCACACAACAGGCTAAGGATTATTTTCCCAATTTAAAGGAACATGAGTTACCGCGTTATATTTTAGTATCGGATTTTCAACGGTTTAAATTATATGATTTAGATTCGGGCAATCAATGGGAATTTGAATTAAGTAATTTTGTTGATAACGTTCATTTATTTGATTTTATTGCTGGTTACGAAAAGCGAGTTTATAAAGACGAAGATCCCGTCAATCTCCAAGCTGCCGAGTTAATGGGAAAACTTCATGATTGCCTGAAAGAAATTGGTTATATGGGGCATGATTTGGAAGTTTATCTAGTGCGTTTATTATTTTGTTTATTTGCCGATGATACGGGTATTTTTAATAAGGGGATTTTCTGGGAATATATCGATCTACATACCAAAGAAGATGGCAGTGATTTGGCGATGCACATCGCTTCTATTTTTGAGGTTTTGAATACACCAGAAGAAAAAAGATTAAAAAATCTCGATGAGAATTTAACTCAATTTCCCTACATAAATGGCAAGTTATTTGAGGAGTCTTTACCTTTAGCAGCTTTTGATAGCAAGATGAGAGTCATGTTATTAGAAGCTTGTGCTTTTGATTGGGGAAAAATTTCCCCTGCTATTTTTGGCTCTATGTTTCAAGCGGTAATGAATCCAAAAGAGCGACGCAATTTAGGGGCGCATTATACCTCCGAGAAAAATATTCAAAAGGTTATTAAACCGTTATTTTTAGATGATTTACACAGAGAATTTGAGAAGGTTAAAGGCAATCGCAATAAATTACTAGAATTTCACAAAAAGATTGCTAATTTATATTTTCTCGATCCTGCCTGTGGTTGCGGCAATTTTTTAATTATTACCTATCGAGAGTTACGCGATTTAGAGATTTTGGTATTACAGGAGTTAGATAAAACGGGGCAGTTAGTAATAGATATTAGTAGGATTATTCAGGTAGATGTTAATCAGTTTGCGGGTATTGAATACGATGAGTTTGCGGTGAGGGTGGCAGAGGTGGCAATGTGGTTAATTGATCATCAGATGAATATTAAAGTTAGTAATACTTTTGGTCAGTATTTTGTGCGTTTACCATTAAAGAAAGCGGCAAAGATTGTTAATGGAAATGCCTTGCGGATTGATTGGGAGGAAATTGTATCAAAAGAGAAGCTCAATTTTATTTTAGGAAATCCTCCTTTTGTGGGGAAACAGTTACAAAATGCCGACCAAAAGGCTGACATGAATCATGTTTTAGGGGACATTAAAGGAGCAGGTGTTTTAGATTATGTGACCGCATGGTATATTAAAGCGTCTGAATTTATTCAAAATAGTTTAATTCGTTGCGCTTTAGTTAGCACAAATTCTATTTCTCAGGGTGAACAAGTTGGTGTTCTTTGGCAAGAGCTTTATCAAAAATATAAAATAAAAATTCATTTTGCCCATCGAACTTTTAGCTGGAGCAATGAAGCAAAAGGAAACGCCGCAGTTCATTGTGTTATTATTGGTTTTGGGCTAGAAGATATTGACAATAAACGTATTTTTGATTATGCTGATATTAAAGGTGAACCAACAGAAAGAAGGGTTAAAAATATTAATCCTTATCTAGTTGAGGGTAGTGACTTGGTAATTTTAAGTAGAAGAAAAACCATTTCATCTGTTCCAGACATAAACTTTGGAAGTATGCCAAATGATGGTGGTCATCTTATTCTTTCACAATCTGAAAAAGAAGAATTAGTTAAGAATGAACCTGATGCTGATAAATGGATAAGACGCTATACAGGGGCGCAAGAATTTATTAATGGTTATTCTCGTTATTGTCTTTGGCTTGTTAACATTCAACCTCAAGAATTAAAGAAGTCAAAAGAAATTTATAGAAGAGTTGAAGAAGTTAGAAAAGTGCGAAGTGAAAGCAATCGAAAAACCACTCAAGAATTATCTAAATTTCCAACTCTTTTTGGAGAAAATAGACAACCTGATACTAATTATTTACTTATTCCGGGTGTTTCATCAGAGAATAGAAAATATATTCCAACTGGATTTTTATCTCCTGATATAATTACAAGTAATTCATGTTTAATTATTCCTTATGCAACTCTTTATCATTTTGGTATCTTAACTTCAGAAATGCACATGGCATGGGTTAAATATGTTTGCGGAAGATTAAAAAGTGATTATCGTTATTCAAACACCATCGTTTATAATAATTTTCCTTTTCCAGAAAATATCACCGACAAACAAAAACAAACCGTTGAAACTTGCGCTCAAGCTGTGCTAGATACTAGGGCAAAATATCCCGATAGTAGTCTTGCGGATTTATACGACCCTTTAACCATGCCTCCCGACTTGCTCAAAGCTCACCAAAAACTTGACAAAGCCGTTGATTTGTGTTATCGTCCCCAACCCTTTACCAGTGAATTAAATCGTATTGAATACCTTTTTGAACTCTATGAAAAATTAACCGCTCCCCTACTCCCTACCAGCAAACAAAAACCCAGGAAACGAAAAAATTCTCAATAACCGAAAATGCTTGCTTGTCTGCCTTTTATTCAGTCAACAGTGAACAGTCAACAGTGGAAAAACCTGATATAGTGCTATTGGGAGTAATCAGGTACAGCGACCTTCTTACCCGTTCTCCCTTCCCCTATCAAACCCTAGAAATCATCGGGAATAATCCATTGGGTCGGTTGCGTCAGTTTTTTCAGTCTAGCGGCTTCTGCCATTTCTAGCATCTTTTCCAAAGAAGTTTCGGCAATAAATTTGGCTGCTTCGGCGGCATGGGCTTGATTGGGGCATTTATCGCCTAAAATACAACCATTTAGGCAATCTACCGCACAATTTACCTGTTTTTCCATAAAAAATCTCTTTTTCTCACTAGATTTGGCCTTTATATTTTAACCCAACTTTTTTTCAGTACCTAGGCAAAATTAATTACACATCTTGCTAATCCTTTTGGCGCTCTCAACCGTAGGTAAGTAATTATGCCAGTTAAGAAAGCGGCACGCTTAACCTTTCCCTAACCCATAAATTGCTATAGATTTTAATTGTGTGAGGAGTGAGAAGAAAGCAAAGTCCTTGGGGTCGAAACACGGCAAGACTCCCAGGGGCTTTTCCATGTCTAGGTAACAATTGTCAGTCATGAACCAGCCTCAAGAGCGAGAACCTTTTGCCAGTTTAGTTTTATATCATCTCTTTAAATGGTCGATCGTTAGCCCAACCCTACACGGCTATTTTCGCGGTCGCGTTTACGGAGTGGAAAATGTCCCCCGTCGTCATCCTCTGATTATCGTCTGCAATCACGCCAGTTACTTCGATCCACCCCTATTATCCTGTGCCGTGCGTCGTCCCGTAGCTTATATGGCTAAAGAAGAATTATTTACCATCCCGATTTTAAAACAGGCGATCGCTCTTTATGGGGCCTATCCCGTCAAACGCAGCAGTGGTGATCGCGGGGCAATTCGGGCGGCGATGGGAGCATTAGCAGCGGGCTGGGCAGTGGGAGTGTTTCTGGAGGGAACCCGCACCGAGGACGGATTGATCCATCAACCAAAACTAGGCGCGGCGATGATTGCCGCTAAAGCGGGAGTTCCCCTGTTACCCGTCAGTTTATGGGGGACAGAAAAGATTTTTCAAAAAGGTTCTTCTTTTCCCCATAGTATCCCCTTAACTATTCGCATCGGAGAAGTGCTGCCGCCACCGATTTCTAGCAAAAGAGAGGCTTTACAGGCAGTTACCGAGCGCTGTGCCGAAATTATTAACGGATTACACGCCCTCGGACGCTAACTAGGGTTTGCGGCAAAAAGCTTTTCCTGGGGGCAGGGTGTGGGGTGTGGGGTGTGGGGTGTGGGGTGTGGGAATTATGAATTATGAATTATGAATTATGAATTGGGGGGGGGAAGTGGGGAAATTGAACTAAAACCCCAAAACCCCAAAACCCCAACCCCCAAAACCTGTCTCCTATCTCCTGACTCCTGAATACTGACTCCTGCCGACCGCCGACCGCCTGATCTCAACAAGCAATTTAAATTACGAACAGCTTATTCAGCAAACCCTAAATACCCGGGCAGCTGATTAGATTTCTTTCCCCGACACTTTCAAGTCGGGAATCTAGGCTAAAATTGGCATAACTCGACCATCGCCTCGACCATGTTCTTTTTTGTCCTCGGCTTCAATCTAGGCTTAACTTTATTTAATTGCTTTCTACTCTGGAAATTGTGGCAATTGCGGCGGATTTTAGGGCGAGTGACCAAAATTTTAAACCGGGTGGAACGACGTTTACACCACGTTTTTTACCCCGCCCCCGAATATATTCTCATCGCCGGGGCGAAAACCTATTATCTCCGACAAAACTATCAACGCCTCTGCGGACAGATACAGATACTGCAATCCCTATTCTTGACCTTCTCCCTGATTATCCGTTACTGGCAGCGTCAATCCCGTCAACGCCGTCGCCTCTGGTCGCTAAAATTGAGCAAAATCTCTAGCAACTAAGCAGCTAACAGCGATCGCTAACCAAAGTAATACACAAGTACGAGTTAAATGCAAAGCCTGTTCGACGGTTTTGACAGTAATCGGGTTGAGGTTATCGCCTAATAAAGGTTTTTCCACAATCTGGCCCCGATATTGATTTTTCCCCCCCAATTGCACCCCCAAAATCGCCCCATAGACGCATTCACTCCAACCGGAATTAGGACTAGGATCCCGACGGGCATCGCGCCAACAAATGCTTAAAACTCGCCCCGGCCGGCCCGAAATTAGGGCGAGAGTTAAGACCGTTAAACGACAGGGTAGCCATGTGAAAACATCCTCGCTTTTGGCACTAAACCAGCCAATATGGGTGTAGGGTGGCCGACGATAGCCAATCATCGAATCGAGGGTACTAGCGGCTTTATAAGCGCAAGCGAGGGGAACTGGTCCCACCCCCAGAAAGGCACCGAGAAGGGCATAAAAAAGCGGCGCGGTAACTCCATCCACACCATTTTCACTGACGGTTTCTAATAGGGCGCGGAGGATTTCTTCGCGGCTGAGATTATCTGTGTCGCGACCAACGTATAAACTTAGTTGGCAACGAGCTAAGGTGATATTTTCCGCTTGTAAAGCTGCGATGACGGTTTCGGCAGCCCTGCGTAAACTTCTACCGGCTAAACAACTAGCCAAGAGAATCATTTGTACTAGGTAACTCAGCAGCAAATTGACCTGACCTAACCATTGGATTCCTAGCCAAGTTAAGGCCCCAGTCAAGATAATTAAACCCAGTCCCAGAATTATGCCCCCTAAACGTTGGCGAATTTTTTCCCGCGTCCAATTAAGGATAACTTTTGTGGCAACGGCAATAATCGCCCCCATCACCTGCACTGGATGAATCCATCCCCAGGGATCGCCGATCAGATAATCTAAAACTGCCCCTAATACTAAAATGATCGCCGTTGCCGTTTCCTTCACAATTACTCCCTTTTACCATCGACATCCCGAATTTTCTCAATATTGTCTTCCCAGTTAGCCCCATCAAAGAACTGGATCTGAAAATCCCCTAAGACATTACCCTCCAAACAGCGCAGGTTTATATCTATAGCGTCAGGATGGGAGCGGGGACGATAGAAAGGATGAATACCACAAACACGACAAAAATAATGTTGGGCTGTGTGGGTATTAAATGTGTAGGTACTTAAGAAATCTTCACCGCTTAGGAGGGTAAATTGTGCTGAAGGAACAATCAGATGCAGAAAACCTTTTTTCTGACAAATCGAACAATTACAGTCTAGAGCTTGATCATGCTCGATCGCCACTTGAAAACGGATCGCTCCACAGTGACAACCTCCCCCATAAATCTTTGCTTGAGTTGTTGCTGTCATAACTTCTAAACTACTAAACAATAAAGCTGGTTTCCTCTCCCCTAGCGGCGATCCAGCTACGCGCATCGTAGTATAAATCGGCTAAGGTAATCTTCCCCAGGGCCTCTTTTAATTTCTCGTGGAGGTGTTTCCAGATAGTAAATGTCACCCAATCTTCTGCCTGTTCGTCCCTGGGATGATAGCCTGATAATGGCTCGATCGTCTCTCCCACCGCCTCCAAAATTTGCCCCAACGAGATACGATTTGCCGGCCTGGCCAATTGATAACCCCCTTGCGCTCCCCGAAAGGAACGAACTAACCCCGCTCGTCGCATTTCTATGAGCAATTTCTCTAGATAAGCGGCCGGGATATCTTGACGCAGGGCGATCGATTTTACCGATACGGGAGTTCCCCTCGGTTGTAAACTAAGATCCAGCAAGGCTTTAACACTATAGTGACCCCTAGTTGTTAGCTTCATTATCCCTCATTTTTACCTCTTGATCTCTATCCTACCCCCTGCCCTCATTGATGACAGAAAGGCTAACCTCCCTTCCCTCAGCATCTCGATCAACATTGATAAATTCTGTTAAGATTTTGATCGAGAGATAGAGTCTAATCAATTACAATCAATTTCCTCAAGCAAGTGATAATTTTTAGTTTATACCGTGTAAGATAAGTGTAGAGATCAATCGTAACCCGATTGTTTCTGGTCAGGGGGAGCAATTCTCCTCGACTAGCCTTGATGACCCTAACCTTTACTTATCTACTGCAAACTTAAATGAACACAACTACTAATCCAGAACCCCTGACTGGCCTCGAACTAATTGAGAAAGTTAAACAGCTAGGCAACCTCAGCAAAGAGGAAAAAGCCCGGGAATGCGGCTACTATACCATGACAAAAAATGGTATCGAACGCGTTAATATGATGAAATTTCTCAATGCTTTAATCGATGCTGAGGGAATTGACTTAGATAGCAGTGCCAATGGCCACGGACGAGGTGGGCGCTCGGCCAGCTACCGCATCAGTGTCCAATCAAATAATAATCTCCTGATCGGTTCGGCCTACACCAAAAAAATGGGACTCAAACCGGGAGATGAATTTGAAATTACTTTGGGGAGAAAACATATTCATCTCAAGCAAGTTGGCGCCAGCGACGACGACGAATAGCCATAATTAAGGAGAGAGCCGTTTCACTCTCTCCTTGCCATTAGATAGGGGCTGCTGAAAAATTCGCTCCAGAAATCATGCTATTGAATGCCACTGATTTGTCGCCCAATTGATAAGCTTTACTTATACAAAACAACTTTAAACATAATTTTTATTAAAGAGAAGGACTATCTTAGTTCATTTGTTCGCAAAAAAAGCCAGAAAGACAAAAAAAGCCCAAAAAAACTGCCGAAGCAGTTGGGAAAGATTGACAACCAAAAAGATAATAGCAAGGACAGTTCCTGAAGTTTCAGGTAGTTTTGTCATGACCAGATTGAAACTAAAATCTTCTCTTAGCTTGTCCGGACTTTCTGGGAGCATCTCAGATGTGCAGAAATAACGACAATCAACAATGATCAGTCATCCTTAAATTAGTACAAATGCCACGAAGCCGCATCTAAGCATCCCACTGCAAAAGCTAATCAGCGGCGGGATTGAGGAAAAAATCGCCAATAACGGCCAATTTTAGCAGAGAGTTTCTCTTGAAAAATCCCCACTGGGTAGCTTGACAAAAATCAGATGCAGCCGTGGGTAAAGACTATAATTCACTCGATCCCGAAAGTTACCGAAACCACTGCGGTAATATCTTTGTCGATCGAGGAAGTGTCGTAAATTCCCGAATCGCTCACGTCAGTGGAATTGCGCGAGGTGATCTGAAAAACTCCCGTTTTCGCATCGCGCACCCTTCCCACCCGACTGCCGGTACTACTAGCGATCGCCTCAGCCCTCGCTCTCGCATCTTTGGTCGCTGCCGCCACCATTTCCACCCGCAGCTTATCCAGTTGGGTGTAAAGATATTGGGGAGGTTCAGAGACGAGGTTAATTCCCTCCTCAATCAATTCCGTTACCTGCCTAGAAAGTTCCGTGTAACGGGCCACATCGCTCGCTCGGATCTCGAAGCGCTGGGTGAGACGATAGGCGAGAATTTGCCCGGTTTCCTGACCGTTAGCTGTTACTTCGGGAATCGCCATCGTCTCGATCGCGTTAGTGGTGATTGCGTCCTCCGGAACTTGTTTTTCTTTGAGATAAGCTCGTATCCGCTGGGTTTGCCGGATCAGATCGCGGTAGGCATCCTGGGCGGTAGGTTGTTGACTGGAAACCGATAAACGCCAGAGAAGATAATCGGATGTAATCGCCCTTTTGGCCGAACCGGTCACGACAAAAACATCGCTCGCCCGTTTCACCGCCAAGAACGAGCGTGCCGCTATCCACGAACTCAAGACGAGAGCGATCGATAGCACCGATAAACCCGCGAACACCTGTGGGAAACGTCGAAATATAGAACTGTCTTTCATCATCCCCCATCCTAGAAATCCGACGTTTCTATCCTATGCTAGTAGCGAGTGCCTTGAAATTATTATTTACAAAAATCAATGGAGGTCGAAATCTGACGGGGAACTTTCCCTTCCCCAAAAACTCCCTATCGCTGGCTGCGATAACGCCCGATAAGTTCAGCTTGACCATGGAATGGGCTTTATCCTCCTCTGTTTAACCCGAACTGTGGTTAAATAAATACTTCGCCGAAAAAGGTTTCAGCGAAGTACCACAATAGTCAGTGACCAGTTATCAGTTATCAGTACCTTTACTATAACACCTTTGATCCAAAAATCATAGCTTGGTGCAGAAAAAAGGCCAAAAATAAATACTTCGCCGAAAAAGGTTCCAGCGAAGTACCACAATAGTCAGTGACCAGTTATCAGTTATCAGTGTTTTTAGTATAACACCCTTTTTCGATCACTGCAAGACTTTTTGCAAATTTTAGGCCAAGAATTTTGGACCCAAACCGACTTTCGGCGCGTACACCGCCCGATCGCCCAATTCTTCTTCGATGCGTAATAAGCGATTATACTTAGCGACCCGTTCACTGCGACTGAGAGAACCAGTTTTAATCTGTCCAGCATTAGTAGCCACCGCCAGATCCGCGATCGTGGTGTCTTCCGTTTCTCCGGAACGATGACTGATGACAGAACGATAACCGTGACGGGTAGCCAGGGCGATCGTTTGTAGGGTTTCCGTCAAAGAACCGATCTGATTGAGTTTAATCAGGATTGAGTTAGCAATACCCAGATCGATCGCTCTTTGCAGACGGATGGGATTAGTCACCATCAAATCATCGCCCACCAACTGAATCCGCGCCCCCAGTTTATCGGTCAATAATTTCCAGTTATCCCAATCTTCCTCGTGTAAACCGTCTTCAATAGAAATAATCGGGTAGCGATCGACTAAACTAGCCAAAAAATCCACCATTTCGGCGGGAGAATGGGAAGAACCATCGTAGATGTATTGACCATCCCGATAGAATTCACTGGCGGCCACATCCATAGCCAAAGCCACCTGCGACCCCGGTTTATAACCAGCACGTTCGATCGATTCGATTAAAATATCCAAAGCTTCCTGATTTGAACCCAAATTCGGAGCATAACCGCCCTCATCGCCCACACCGGTCAGTAATTTGCGTTCGTGCAAGGCCTTACCCAAAGCGGCGAATACTTCCGCCCCCCAACGCAAACCTTCCTTAAAAGAATCGGCCCCGATGGGGAAGATCATAAACTCCTGAAAATCGACGTTATTATCGGCGTGAGAACCACCATTGATCACGTTCATCATCGGCACGGGTAGCACATTGGCCATCGGGCCACCGAGATAACGATAGAGAGGCAAGCCCAGATCCGCCGCCGCCGCTTTGGCCGTAGCTAGAGAGACGGCTAGGATAGCATTAGCCCCTAATTCTCGTTTATTGGCCGTGCCATCGCGATCGATCATAGCTAAATCGATACTAGCTTGGTCGAAAGCATTCATCCCCTCCAAAACCGGGACAATTTTTTCGTGGACATTGCGAACCGCTTTTAGGACACCCTTACCACCGTAACGCTGGGGATCATCATCGCGCAATTCGTGGGCTTCAAAACTGCCCGTAGAAGCGCCACTGGGAACCTGGGCCAAACCCATCGCCCCCGATTCTAACAGCACTTCGGCTTCGATAGTGGGACGGCCGCGGGAATCTAGAATCTCCCTAGCTGCGATCGCTTCGATGGGAACTTCGATTTTATCTAACATAACTTATCGTCTCCAACTCAATTTACGCGGTAATTTCGGCCGATTACTAATTGCCTAAAGGGAAATCCACGTTGACAATCTGCTTTTGATCATCAAAAACGAGGATTAAAGTATCCGTCAGTTTTTCAAATTGAATCGTCACCAACACCAAATCCACGCCGTCCGTATCCGAACCTTTTCTGACCTGAGTTCCCACAACCCGACGCACGGGGCCGGTACGCTTAAGTAAATTTTCCCAAGCGCCTTGCACTCTGGTGGGGAAAACCTCAGCTTTGAGAAAAGGGTGTAGATAACCTCTGGCCAGGCCGTAGTCTTTATTGGCCAAAGCCTTGACAAAAGCATCGCCAATCTCAGAAATACTGCGAAATTCGGGAAAATCGGCGGCAACTATCTGACCAGCCCGGTTAAAGGTAACTGTCACATCTTCGGTAACTTTCTCAAATTCAACGGTGACAATCACCAGATTGGCATTGATAGCATCGAGTAGCTTGCTTTTGACAATGCGCTTAAACGGTCCAGTATTGTCAGTGACTTGGCTTTCCCAGACCTTTTGCAGTTTTTCGGCAGTCCAGAGGGGTTTTAGTTGGGGTGACAAAGCTGCAATAACTTTACCGTATTGTTTAGTTCCCAACCATTCTACTAACTGCCGAGCTTGCTTTTCTTCTCGGACGGGATCACCAATAGCGATCGCAGTCGGTTCTAGGTTCGCCTGTACCGGTGAAACGCTGAACGCGGTCCAAGGCAGGGAAAAACCAATTAAACACAAAGAGAGAATCGATACCCGTTTCGCTAATGAAAGCCGCATCATTTCAGCTATTGCTCCGCAAATAAATAACGTTTTTCCACTTGACGATTGAATTGATGCCATTGTTCATTAGTTAAAGCATTCAAGATCGCTCGATCGGGTAATATCTCTCCCCTTGTTATACTGGTTTAACGATTAAGACTACCGCCGAGCGCGCTTGCACCCGATAGGTTTCCGATTCAACAGCGGCCTCGGCATCTAAATCACAGGCTGCCTCGGACAATTGCCCAGCAGTATCGATGACGCGATGCCATTTTTCCCCTTGTCCCAAGGGGGGTAACTGGAAGTTGAGAGATTCCCAGTAAGCGTTCAGCATAATGTGTAAATACTCGTTCGCCTTGGGATGACGCAGGGAAAAAGCTAAACTGCGGGAATCTTCCGACCAATCGGGTTTACTCAACTGTACGCCATGCCAACTGAGATGGGGTTCAAGACTGGTATAGGTGACTTCTAGCAATTTTTCCTGACGGAAAAGAGCTAATTTTTTATTAAAATCGATCAGTCTCCTTACGAAACACCAAAGATCGAACTCTTGCTCTACCGCACTCCAATCGAACCAACTTAACTGGTTATCCTGACAATAGGCGTTATTGTTGCCCTTTTGGGTGCGTCGCACTTCGTCCCCCATCAACAGCATAGGTGTTCCTTGGGAAATGAACAGGATCGTTAAGAGATTTTTTATTTGTTGCAGTCGCAGGGTTTTAATCGCCTCGTTATTGGTTTCCCCTTCTATCCCACAATTCCAGCTAAAATTATCGTTGCAACCGTCCCGATTCTTCTCGCCGTTAGCCTCGTTGTGTTTCTCGTCGTAGGACACTAGATCGTTAAGGGTAAAGCCATCGTGACAGGTAACAAAATTTATACTTCTCTTGACATTGTTGTCAGGTCTGTGGTATATGTCGGGGCTTCCTAAAATCCGCGCCGCTAATTTGCTGACTATGCCGGTATCTCCCCGGACAAAAGCGCGCACATCATCGCGAAAAGGACCATTCCACTCGGAAAACCAATCGGCAAATTCGACAAATTGACCGACACTATACAATCCTGCCGCGTCCCAAGCTTCGGCGATTAATTTTGTCCCGGCTAAGACCGGATCCGATTCGATCGCCCAGATCATGTTATAACCTTTTTGCAGGATCGGTTCCCCGTCCACATTGCGCGATAATACGGCCGCTAGGTCAAAGCGAAAACCATCCACGTGCATTTCCGACACCCAATAGCGCAAACAATCGAGAATCATTTTGCCGACAATGGGATGACTACCCTTGAGGGTGTTACCACAGCCGGTATAGTTGCTATAGAGGCTTTTATCGACCGCATCGAGGATATAGTAGGTGCGATTATCGATACCTTTCAAGGAAAGAGTCGGCCCGGTTTCGTCCCCCTCGGCGGTATGATTGAAAACCACATCGAGAATCACTTCGATCCCCGCTTTGTGTAACGCTTTCACCAGATCCCGAAATTCATTCAAAGGACCCAGGGGTGAGCGATCGCTACTGTAGCCAGCATGGGGCGCAAAAAAGCCGATCGTGCTATAACCCCAATAGTTAGTTAACCCCGGCATAGCGGCAGCGGGATCAAAGTAATGAATCGGTAACAATTCCACGGCAGTAATGCCTAAGTTTTTTAAATAGGGTATTTTTTCGATTAATCCCGCAAAAGTACCTCTTTTTTCCTCGCTAACGCCAGAATTCGGGTTGCGAGTAAAACCACCGACGTGCATTTCGTAGATAAAACTGGCAGAGTAGGGAGTGCGTAGCGGTTTGTCATCTTCCCAATCATAGCGGCCCGTATCCACTACCAGACCCCGCAAAGCTCGATGACAATTATCGCCTTTTTCGCTGGCAGCTTGCCGATCATAAATTTCCGCACCGACAATCGCTTTCGCATAGGGATCGAGAACTACTTTATCAGGATCGAAGCGATGACCCTGGGCCGGATTATCCGGACCATAGACTCGATAAGCATACACTTGACCGACTCCAATGCCGTGAACGAAAATATGCCAATAGAAAAAGGTGCGGTTTGTTTGCGGGGTGAGGAGAATAGTCTGGCTAGGTACGGGAGAATTAGCATCATCAAATAATAATAATTCGATCGCAGTGGCATATTTAGAAAATAGTGAGAAGTTGACACCATCGGCCAAGACAGTCGCACCGACGGGATGGCTTTTACCGTGATCGGTTTCTAAGGTCATTGTCAAGAGATGAGAAGTGATTAGGAGTAGTATAAGATTATTCGGCGTTGTTGAATCAAGCTATGAATCCCAAATGTGTGTCCTATCCAAAAGTTAGTTTTGGTCTAGGTTGTGAAAATCTCACCCAAGAAGCTCAGAATTCAAATCAGCAAATCCAGATTTTCTTGGAGATGGCGTGATTAATTTCTAAGACCTTGCCCTATTCAATAAAGCTCTCAATTTTCCGAGCAATCAAGAAAAAAATATAGGAGTTTTAAATGACCTTTCCCGAATATTCTAGGCTTGATTAAGCCAATTAATTAAGTCAGCTTGACTCTTAAAGTCTAGTAATGCTTCTCCTAAGTCTTCTAATTGTTCTACGGTTAGTTTTTGGATAGTTTCGGTAATATGCGGGGGAAGTTCACCAAAACGTCGGTTAAGTAAGCGTAGCACTAGATTGGCTTCTCCTTGTTGAAGTCCGATAGCTTCTTCTTGTTGAATAGCTTTTTCTCTATCTTGTTCGTATAAAGGGGCTAAACGCATAATAAATTTACTCTCTTCCTGGGTTCTTTTGGGTAAGGCTTGCAAGTTCCTACTCAAATTGTATAATAATTTTAAGGCAGCTGATTTGAAAGGATGACTAGAAGATAATGCCTCTAATTCATCAATCGCTCTGCTTCTGGTTCCTCCTCTACCTAATAATCTTAACCAAAGGGTTTCAGGGGTTTCAGGTAATTGATGCAGGACAATAATGGCTGTGGTTAATGCTGGAGGTAAAAAATAAATTCCTTCTCCCCAATCTGGATGATTGAGAGCGGAAAAAGCAGTTATAATTCTTTGACTGGCCGTAGGAGTTAGTATCCATAGTCTAGGGATATTTTCTGCTAATAAGGGTTGTTGATTGCGGTGAGCTTCTCTTTGTAATTGTTCCCGCACAGTCAACAGTTTAGATAAACAGGCAATAATGCCATCAATCGTGACTGGATTGCGATAGGGTTCCAATAAACAAGGGGTTTGAGCTAATTTGCCCAATAAACCTAATTCGGGCGGTATTTTGGGGGAAGTCGGTCGAAAATACACATCGATTTCTTGAGTTTTTGCCGTCACATCAAGGCTGGTTTTCACGTCACCGGAAGAAGAGAGAAAGGTTTCGAGGTAGTCTTTCACTAAATTTATCCCAAAGAAAGCGAGTCAAGACCTAAGTTATTAAATCAATGATGATGATTATTTTATCATCTTCAAAGCCTATTTATTAGTTCAGCCAATTAATTAAGTCAGCTTGAGTCTCAAAGTCTATTAATGCTTCTCCTAAGTCTTCTAATTTTTCTACTGAGAGTTTTTGAATAGTTTCGGTGATATGCGGGGTCAGTGGACCAAAACGTCGCTTTAGTTGACGTAGCACTAACTTGGATGCTTCTTTTTGAAGTCCGATAGCTTCTCCTTGTTGAATCCCTTCGATTCTACCTTTTTGAAGTCCGATAGCTTCTCCTTGTTGAATAGCTTTTTCTCTATCTTGTTCGTATAAAGGGGCTAAACGCATGATAAATTTTCTCTCCTCCTGGGTTCTTTTGGGTAAGGCTTGCAAGTTCCTACTCAAATTGTATAATAATTTCAAGGAAGCTGATTTAAAGGGATGACTAGAAGACAAGGCCTCTAATTCATCAATCGCTCTGCTTCTGGTTCCTCCTCTGCCTAATAATCTTAACCAAAGGGTTTCAGGGGTTTCAGGTAATTGATGCAGGACAATAAGGGATGTGGTTAATGCTGGAGGTAAAAAATAAATTCCTTCTCCCCAATCTGGATGATTGAGAGCGGAAAAAGCAGTTATAATTCTTTGACTGGCCGTAGGATTTAGTATCCATAGTCTAGGGATATTTTCTGCTAATAAGGGTTGTTGATGACGGTGAGCTTCTCTTTGTAATTGTTCCCGCACAGTCAACAGTTTAGATAAACAAGCGAGAATTCCCTCAATCATGACAGGATTGCGATAGGGTTCCAATAGACAAGGGGTTTGAGCTAATTTGCCCAATAGGCCTAATTCGGGCGGTATTTTGGGAGAAGTCGGTCGAAAATACACATCGATTTCTTGAGTTTCTGCCGTCACATCAAGGCTAGTTTTCACGTCACCGGAAGAAGCAAGAAAAGTTTCGAGGTAATCTTTACTAAATTTGTCCCAAAGAAAGCGAGTCAAGGCTGAAGTGATTCAATCGATGATCAGGGTTATTTTATCATCTTCAAAGCCTGATTAGAAAAATTAGCAGCATTGCAGCTTTAGTTACAGATTTTTCCTAGTTTTTGCGCTAAAACTGAAAGGTTAATCAGCAAAAAACGCGCTCGACGAATGAAACCGCAAATCATCGTCTGTGGATTAGGTCGCACCGGTTATAAAATCTTTTGTGGTTCTTCCGAACTTACCATGTAAAATCAACTAGCAAAATGCCAATTTAATAAACATCTAAGACTAAAGTTTTTAAAGTTTCTAAATCCATAGCCTCTCCTTTTAATCACCTTCAGTTTATTATT
>Ga0315907_10000570_pt1 | contig 52679 bp, 53 predicted proteins | sample LakEriMetagenome_3_FD_203525 | JGI IMG/M metagenome (GOLD analysis project Ga0315907, IMG submission 203525) | Freshwater fungal communities from buoy surface, Lake Erie, Ohio, United States - Buoy 12 MA123 | ecosystem: Environmental > Aquatic > Freshwater > Lake > Lake biofilm | place: USA... | reverse complement strand
CAGAAGCCTCCCCTTTTTCGCCCGCGGTCGCAAGGCCGCGTTTTTCACCACTGCATGTGACTTCCCTCTGAATCTAGGAGACGACATGAGCTGGACCCTGAAGACGAACTCGACGAGTTCACCCGCCGCCCCGGCCGCCGCACGCACTGCCTTGCCGGCCACCCGCTCCCGCCAGACCCTTCTGGCCACCTTGCTGACCGCCGCAGCCGCCACGGCCGCCGCCCTCAGCGCACCGCGTGCCCACGCGGCCTGGGAGCCCACCAAATCCATCGAGTTCATCGTGCCCGCGGGCACGGGCGGTGGCGCTGACCAGATGGCGCGCTTCATCCAAGGGGTGGTGACCAAGCACAAGTTGACCAAACAGCCCATCGTGGTGGTCAACAAGGGCGGCGGTGCCGGCGCCGAGGCCTTCCTGGACGTCAAGGGCGACAAGGGCAACCCGCACAAGATCGTCATCACGCTGAGCAACCTGTTCACCACGCCACTGGGCACGGCCGTGCCCTTCAACTGGCGCGACATGACGCCTGTGGCCATGCTGGCCCTGGACCAGTTTGTGCTGTGGGTCAACGCTGATTCGCCGCACCAGACGCCCAAGGCCTTCTTCGAAGCCCTCAAAGCCGGCAACGACCGCAGCATCAAGATGGGCGGCACCGGCAGCAAGCAGGAAGACCAGATCATCAGCGTGATGCTGGAGAAGGCCGCCGGCAAGAAGATGACCTACATCCCCTACGGCGGCGGCGGCCAGGTGGCCACGCAACTGGTGGGCAAGCATGTGGATGCCACGGTCAACAACCCCATCGAGGCCGAGAGCCACTGGCGCGCTGGCAAGCTGCGCGCGCTGTGCGTGATGGACTCGCAAAAGCTGCCGTACAAGGAGAAGGTCACCACCACCCAGAGCTGGAACGACCTGCCCACCTGTGCCTCGGCCGGGCTGCCGGTGGAGTACCTGATGCTGCGCGGCATCTTCATGCCCCCGGGCGTGACGCCGGACCAGCTCAAGTACTACGTGGATCTGCTGGCCAAGGTACGGGCGCTGCCCGAGTGGAAGGACTTCATGGTCAAGGGCGCGTTCAAGCAGACCGTCATGACCGGCCAGGAGTACTTCGACTGGCTGGGCAAGAACGAGCAGATGCACCGCGTGTTGATGCGCGAAGCCGGCTTCCTCGCCAACTGAGGGGGCCGCCATGCAGACCTCTCAAGACAACGGCGCTGACCACACGGACAGCGCCGAGGGAGCCCCCATCGCCACGCGCGGGGTGGAGCTGGGCGTGGCCCTGGCGCTGATGGCGCTGGCGCTGGTGGTGGTGGCCGACAGCCTGCGCGTTGGCGCGGGCTGGGCCGACGACGGCCCCCAGGCCGGCTACTTCCCCTTCTACATCGGCCTGGCCCTGCTGGGCGCCAGCGCCTGGACCGCCGTGCAACAGCTGCGCCGTTGGCGGCACATCGAAGTCTTTGCGGAACGCTCGCAGATGCGCAGCGTGGCCGCGGTGATGGGGCCCATGGTGGTGCACGTGGTGCTGATCAAGTTCATCGGCCTGTACGTGGCCTCCGCGCTGCTGATCGGCTGGTTCATGCACCGGCACGGGCAGCACCGGCTGCCGGTGAAGCTGGCGGTGCCCGTGGTGGTGCCGCTGGTGGTGTTCGTGGTGTTCGAACGTTGGTTCCTCGTGCCGCTGCCCAAGGGGCCGCTCGAAGCCCTGTTCGGCTACTGAACCCCAAGGAGACTCGACATGGACGAAATCCAGAGCCTCATTCAAGGCTTCGGCGTGGCGTTGGGGTGGCAGAACCTCGGCTTCATGCTCATCGGCCTGACGCTGGGGGTGTTGATCGGCGTGCTGCCCGGGCTGGGCGGCGCCAACGGCGTGGCCATCCTGTTGCCACTGACCTTCGGCATGAACCCCACCTCGGCCATCATCATGCTGAGCTGCATCTACTGGGGTGCGCTGTTCGGCGGGGCCATCACCTCCATCCTGTTCAACATTCCAGGCGAGCCCTGGAGCGTGGCCACCACCTTCGACGGCTACCCGATGGCCCAGCAAGGCAAGGCCGCTCAGGCGCTTACGGCAGCCTTCACGTCCAGTTTCGTGGGCGCGATCTTCGCCGTGGCCATGATCACCTTCCTGGCACCGCTGGTGGCGCAGTTCGCACTCAAGTTCGGACCACCCGAGTTCTTTGCCGTGCAACTGCTCACTTTCTGCAGCTTCATCGGCATGAGCAAGGAGCCCGCGGCCAAGACCCTGTCGGCCATGATGCTGGGCTTTGCCCTGGCCGCCGTGGGCATGGACTCGGTGACCGGCCAGCTGCGCATGACCTTCGGCTTCCCGGAACTGCTCAAGGGCTTTGACTTCCTGATCGCGGTCATCGGCCTGTTCGGCATTGGCGAGATCCTGCAGACCATGGAAGAAGGCCTGTCCTTCAAGGGCCGCAGCGCCCGCATCACCTTCGGCACCGTACTGCAAACCTGGAAGGAGCTGTTCACGCACTGGAAGCTGTTCATCCGCAGCACCCTGGTGGGCTGCTGGATGGGCGTGACGCCCGGTGGTGCCACACCGGCCTCGTTCATGAGCTACGGCATGGCACGGCGCCTGTCGAAAGACCCGGACAGCTTCGGCAGGGGACGTATCGAGGGCGTGGTGGCGCCGGAGACGGCCGCCCACGCGGCAGGCACTGCCGCGCTGCTGCCCATGCTGACGCTGGGCATCCCGGGCTCGCCCACCGCGGCGGTGCTGCTGGGCGGCCTGCTCATCTGGGGCCTGCAGCCCGGGCCCATGCTGTTTGTGGAGCAGAAGGAGTTCGTCTGGGGTTTGATTGCCAGCATGTACGTGGGCAACGTGGTGGGGCTGATCGTGGTGCTGACCACCGTGCCCTGGTGGGCCGCCATCCTGCGCATCCCCTTCTCCATCATGGGGCCTGTGATCATCATGGTGTGCGCAGTGGGCGCCTATACGGTGCACTCGTCCTTCTTCGACGTCGCGATGATGCTGGTGTTCGGCGTGGTGGGCTACCTGTTCAAGAAGCTGAAGTACCCTCTGGCACCGCTGGTGCTGGCGCTGGTGCTGGGCGACATGGCAGAGTCCAGCTTCCGGCAGTCGATGCTGCTCAGCCAGGGTTCGCTGACCATCTTCTGGAGCAATCCGCTGGTGGGCAGCATTGCCGGGCTGGCCGTGCTGATGCTGGTATGGCCGGCTTTCGGGGCGCTGCGGCGCGCGTTGCGGGCCACACCGGGTGCAGGCCCGGCCGCACCCGCCGCCCCGCCCGCCTGAGCAGACAGCCCCCACCCCAACCACCCCTGCAAAAGGATTCCGAGTTCATGAAGATTGCCATCGTCGGTGCCGGTGCCATCGGCGGCTACCTGGGTGCCAGGTTGTCAGCCGCAGGCGAGGAGGTCACCTTCATCGCCCGCAACCGCAACCTGGAGGCCATCAACGCCAACGGCTTTCGCCTGATCCTGGAAGACGGCAGTGAGCTGCACGCCCCCGGGGTACGGGCTGTGCAGCGATGCGCCGAGGCCGGACCGCAGGACGCGGTGCTGCTCACCGTCAAGGCCCACCAGGTGAAGGACCTGCTGCCCGACCTGCGCGGCCTGTTCGGCCCCGAGACCATGGTCGTCACCATGATCAACGGTGTGCCCTGGTGGTACTTCCACCAGTTGGCTGGCCCGTGGGAAGGCCGTGCCATCGAAGCGGTGGACCCTGGCGGGCTGATCGCTGCGCACATCGAGCCCGAGCGCGTGATCGGCAGCGTGGTCTACCCGGCCGCGGAGCTGGTGGCGCCAGGCGTGGTGAAAGTGATTGAAGGCAACCGCTTCACGCTCGGCGAGCCTGATGGCTCGCGCAGCGAGCGGGTCGAGCTGCTGTCCAAGGCGCTGATGAACGCCGGCTTCAAGGCCCCGGTCAGCAAGGACATCCGCGGCGAGATCTGGGTCAAGCTCTGGGGCAATCTGACCTTCAACCCCATCAGCGCGCTGACCCACGCCACGCTGGAGCAGATCTGCACCTTCGCGCCCACGCGCGAACTGGCCGCGCGGATGATGACGGAGGCCAAGGCCGTGGCCGAGCGCCTGGGCGTGCAGTTCCGCATCAGCCTGGAGCAGCGTCTGGCCGGCGCCCAGGCCGTGGGCGCCCACAAGACCAGCATGCTCCAAGACGTGGAAGCCGGCCGCGCGCTGGAGCTGGAAGCCTTGGTGGGGGCGGTGGTGGAGTTGGGCCGCATCACCGAGACCCCCACGCCCACCATCGAAGCGATCTACGCTGTCACCAAGCTGCTGGGACAAACCGTGCAGGCGCAGGGTGGTCGCCTGGCGGTGACGCCCCTGGCCTGACACGACTGGTCTGGTACGACTGGCCTGACACGCCTGGGCTGACGCGTCTGACGCGCGCCTCACGGCGTCAAGGCTTCAGGACCTTGGCCACGGTGTTGGGGCGCAGTCGGTAGGCATCGGGCATGCCCGAGCCCAGCAGCGGCCTCAGGTAGAGGCGAAAGGCATCGGTCACGTCCGTGCCCGACGGCGCGATGAAGGCGTCGTCCATGGTGCGGGTGCGGCCGGCCACCTCGGCCAGCGGCAGCAGCGTGTAGTCCGCAGCGTAGTGGCCCGTGCGGCGGATGGCCACCGAGCCATCCCGGCCGTTCCAGAAGCCGTACTGCACCGCCTTCTCGCCCACCTCGCGCGCCTCGCGCTGGTCCACGTCACTCACGCAGCCCAGGAAGCTGCGCTGCAGGTAGCCCAGGGTGTCGCCGCGCACGCGCTTCAGGCCCAGCCGCGCCTTGATCTCGTCGCACAGCAGGTCTGCCAACGCACCGCTGCCCGAGAGCTGCACATTGCCGTGGGCGTCACGCTCCAGGTCCTTGGCCAGTTGGGCAGCGATGGGCTGGCCCGACGCATCGTGGATGCCCTCGGACACCGCCACGATGCAGCGCCCCAGCCGGTCGTAGGTGGCCTTCACGTCGGCCAGGAAGCGCTCCACCGAGAACTCGCGCTCGGGCAGGTAGATCAGGTGCGGACCGTCATCGTCGTACTTGCGACCCAGCGCCGAGGCCGCGGTCAGAAACCCGGCATGCCGACCCATGACCACGGCCACGTACACGCCCGGCAGCGCGGCGTTGTCCAAGTTGGCGCCCGCAAAGGCCTGGGCCACGAAGCGGGCCGCCGAAGGGAAGCCGGGCGTGTGATCGTTGCCCACCAGGTCGTTGTCGATGGTCTTGGGGATGTGGATGCAGCGCAGCGGGTAGCCGGCACGCGTCGCCTCTTCGCTGACGATGCGCACGGTGTCCGACGAGTCGTTGCCACCGATGTAGAAGAAGTGGCCGATGCCGTGCGCCTTGAGCACCTGGAAGATCTGCTGACAGTACTTCAGGTCCGGCTTGTCACGCGTGGAGCCCAGGGCCGAGCCCGGGGTGCCCGCCACCAGCTCCAGGTTGTGGCTGGTCTCCTGGGTCAGATCGAAGAAGTCCTCGTTGACGATGCCGCGTACCCCGTGTCGGGCGCCGTACACCCGTTCCACGCCAAGTTGCCGGCGCGCCTCCAGCACCACGCCGACCAGGGACTGGTTGATCACCGCCGTCGGGCCGCCACCCTGGGCGACCAGGACCTTGCCTGGGGTCATGCTGCTGCTCTTCCGTGTGGAGTCTGTCTTGGGTGAAGGGTCACGTGCCATGGTACCGGCCCGGCCGTGAACGCCGTACGGCGTGGAGCGCAGTCCCAGCAATTGCCGCGCCAGGCCCGGCTCCTCCAGAATGCCGGGCATGACCCACCGCGCGGAGGCTCCTGTGAAAGCGCACTTTCTCCTGGACCCCGACGTGGTGTTCCTGAATCACGGCTCGTTCGGCGCCTGTCCACGAGAAGTGTTCGAGGCCCTCCAGCATTGGCAGCGCGAGATGGAGCGCAACCCGGTGGAGTTTCTCGGCCGGCGCTCGGGTGAACTGCTGGCCCAGGCACGCCAGGCCCTGGCGCACCATCTCGGGGCCCAGGCAGCGGACCTCGTCTTCGTGCCGAACGCGACCACCGGCGTCAACGTGGTGGCACGCTCACTGAACCTGCGGCCGGGCGACGAGATCCTGGCCACCGACCACGAATACGGCGCCTGCGATGCCACCTGGCAGCGCGTGTGCGAAGAAGCCGGAGCGGTCTACCGGAAGGTGGAAATTCCCCTGCCTCTGGACAGCGCGCGGTTCGCCCAGCGGCTGCTGGCCGAGGTGACAGGGCGCACGCGGCTGATCTTCACCAGCCACATCACCTCCACCACAGCGCTGATCTTCCCCCTGGCGGCGTTGTGCGCCCACGCACGCGCCCTGGGGGTGCTGACCTTGATCGACGGCGCCCATGCGCCGGGCCAGATCGAGATGCAGCTCGACGCGCTGGGCGCCGACTTCTACACCGGCAACTGCCACAAGTGGCTGTGCGCTCCCAAGGGCAGCGCCTTCCTGCACGCACGCCAGGAGCACCACCACAATTTGCACGCCACGGTGACCAGCTGGGGCTACGTGGCGGGCACCCAGGGCCACACCGGCTTTGACGCCTACACCGGCCGCACCGTGCTGGAGCGTCGGCTGCAGTGGCAGGGCACCCGCGACATCGCCGCCTGGCTGGCCGTGCCTGCGGCCCTGGCCTTCCAGCAGCGCCACGGCTGGCCCGAGGTGCGCCAGCGTTGCCATGACCTGGCCATCGGCCTGATGCAGCGCACCGCCGAGCGCTGCAACCTGCCCGCGATCGGCTCCCCTGAGGACTTCGGCCAGATGGTGCCGCTGCCCGTGCCCCACCAGGACGCGGAAGCCCTCAGAGCGCGCCTGTTCGAGCAACACCGCATCGAAGTGCCGGTCACCCAGCACGCAGGACGCACCTTCGTGCGGGTGTCGGTGCAGGGCTACAACACCGCGGCCGATCTGGCGGCGCTGGAGGAAGCGCTGTAGAGGCGGCTTGGCCTCAGCGGCCTCTGCGCAAAGGCTTGCCGCCCGGGCGCATGGGGGACTTGGCGTTCACACCCGTCGCAGCAGCCGCGGTTTCCCGCGGCGGCAGGCCGGTGTGCTGCGTCAGCAATCGGCCCTTGGTCACCGTGGAGACCTTGGCGCCCGCAGGCGTGGAGTTCTTCCTGCGGGCGCTGACGTAGGCGCCGTCGGTGGAGGGCTGGAAGGTCGGGATCAACTGGTGCTTGCCGTTGCCGATCAGGTCGGCGCGGCCCATGCTCTTGAGCGCCTCGCGCAGCATCGGCCAGTTGTTCGGGTCGTGGTAACGCAGGAAGGCCTTGTGCAGCCGGCGGCGCTTCTCGCCTCTGACGATGTCCACTTTCTCCGCCCGCGCGGCATCACGGGTGATGCCCTTGAGCGGGTTCAGATTCGAGTGGTACATCGCCGTGGCCGTGGCCATGGGGCTGGGGTAGAAAGTCTGCACCTGGTCGGCCTTGAAGCCGTGGCGCTTCAGCCAGAGCGCCAGGTTCATCATGTCCTCGTCGCTGGTGCCCGGGTGCGCGGCGATGAAATACGGGATCAGGTACTGCTTCTTGCCGGCCTCGGCCGAGAACTTCTCGAACAACTGCTTGAAGCGGTCGTAGGTGCCGATGCCCGGCTTCATCATCTTGGACAGCGGCCCGCCCTCGGTGTGCTCCGGCGCGATCTTCAGATACCCGCCCACGTGGTGGGTGACGAGTTCCTGCACGTACTCGGGTGACTTCACGGCCAGGTCGTAGCGCAGACCCGAGCCGATGAGGATCTTCTTCACGCCCTTCAAGGCCCGCGCGCGGCGGTACAGCTTGATCAGCGGCGTGTGGTCGGTGTTGAGGTTGGGGCAGATGCCGGGGTAGACGCAGCTGGGCTTGCGGCAGGCGGCCTCGATCTCCGGGCTCTTGCAGCCGATGCGCCACATGTTGGCGGTGGGGCCGCCCAGGTCGCTCACCACGCCCGTGAAGCCGGCCACCTTGTCGCGGATGTCCTCGATCTCGCGAATGATCGAGTCCTCGCTGCGGCTCTGGATGATGCGCCCCTCATGCTCGGTGATGGAGCAGAAGGTGCAGCCGCCGAAACAGCCGCGCATGATGTTCACGCTGAAGCGAATCATCTCCCAGGCCGGGATCTTGGTCGGCCCGTCGTGGCCGCCTGTGTCGTCCGCATATGCCGGGTGCGGGCTGCGGGCGTAGGGCAGGTCGAACACGTGGTCCATCTCCGCGGTGGTCAGCGGGATAGGCGGTGGGTTGATCCACACGTCGCGCGCCGTCGCACCTTGGCCGTGGCGCTGGACAAGGGCCCGCGCATTGCCGGGATTGGTCTCCAGGTGAAGCACGCGGTTGGCGTGGGCGTAGAGCACGGGGTCGCTCTTGACCTGCTCGTACGCGGGCAAGCGGATCACGGTCTTGTCGCGCGGCGGCATCATCACGCGACCGCTCTTGCGGGACACGGGCATGGTGACGACCGCCTCCCGCGGCACTGTGCCCTGCGCTTGTGCGGAGCCCTCCGTTCGGGTCGAGCCTGCTGGATCCCCCTGCTGTTCACGCGCACACGTCTCGCCTTGCGACGCAGCCGCGTCCTCCGTCATCAGGTAGGGGTTGATGTGGTCATCGATCCGCCCTGGACGGTCGACTTCGGTCGAATCGATTTCCATCCAACCGCCGGCAGCGGGGTCATCGCGGCGGCGGATGAAGGCCGTGCCACGCACATCGGTGATGGCGGCGATGGGCTCGCGCCGCGCCAGGCGGTGGGCGATCTCGATGATGGCGCGTTCGGCATTGCCGTACAGCAGCAAGTCGGCCTTGCTGTCCACCAGCACGGAGCGACGCACCTTGTCCTGCCAGTAGTCGTAATGCGCAATGCGGCGCAGGCTCGCCTCGATGCCGCCAATGATGACAGGCACGTCCTTGAAGGCCTCCTGGCAGCGCTGGGTGTAGACCAGCGTCGCGCGGTCGGGCCGCTTGCCGGCCACGCCGCCCGGCGTGTAGGCGTCATCGCTGCGGATCTTTCGATCGGCCGTGTAGTGGTTGATCAACGAGTCCATGTTCCCGGCCGCGACACCGAAGAACAGGTTGGGCTTGCCCAAGGCCTTGAAGGGCTCGGCGCTTTGCCAGTCGGGCTGGGCGATGATGCCCACCCGGAAGCCCTGCGCCTCCAGCGTGCGGCCGATCACCGCCATGCCGAAGCTCGGGTGGTCCACGTAGGCGTCACCGGTGACGATGATGACGTCGCAACTGTCCCAACCCAGCTGCTCCATCTCCGCGCGGCTCATGGGCAGGAAGGGGGCCGGGCCGAAGCGCTTGGCCCAGAATGGCTTGTAGCCGGTCAGAGCCTTGGGCGGCGCGGGCGGGGTGAGAGTGGTGGTCGACACCCGCCGATTGTCGGCGCTGCGCTCATTCCTCGGCGGGGTCCACCAGAAACCCCCCGCTCTGGTGCGCCCACAGCCGCGCGTAGATGCCGCCCAGGGCCAACAGGTCGGCATGCGTTCCCTGCTCGACGATGCGGCCTTGGTCCATCACCACCAGACGGTCCATCGCGGCGATGGTGGACAGTCGGTGGGCGATGGCCACCACCGTCTTGCCTTCCATCAGCCGGTACAGGCTGGCCTGGATGGCCTGTTCCACCTCGCTGTCCAGCGCGCTGGTGGCCTCGTCCAGCAGCAGGATGGGGGCGTCCTTGAGCATCACCCGGGCAATCGCGATGCGCTGGCGCTGCCCACCCGAGAGCTTGACGCCGCGCTCACCCACGTGGGCGTCGAAGCCGGTACGGCCCTTGGGGTCGACCAGGTGCTGGATGAAGTCGGTGGCCTCGGCCCGCTCGGCCGCGCGCAGCATTTGCTCATCCGTGGCCTCAGGCCGGCCGTAGACGATGTTGTCCCGTACGGAACGGTGCAGCAGCGAGGTGTCCTGCGTCACCATGCCGATCTGCGCGCGCAAGGAGTCCTGCTTGACGCCGGCGATGTCCTGGCCATCGATGAGGACGCGACCGCCCTGCACGTCGTAGAAGCGCAGCAGCAGGTTCACCACCGTGCTCTTGCCGGCGCCCGAACGGCCCACGAGGCCGATCTTCTCGCCCGGGCGGATGTGCAGGTCCAGCCCGTCAATGACCTTGCGCGCGCCTCCGTAGCTGAAGTCCACCCGCTCGAAGCGCACCTCGCCCCGCTGCACCGTCAGTGGCGCGGCGTCCGCGCGGTCCAGCACCGAGCGCGGCCGCGAGAGCGTGGCGATGCCGTCCTGCACCGTCCCCACGTGCTCGAAAAGACTGGCCATCTCCCACATCACCCAGTGCGAGATGCCGTTCAGGCGCAGCGCCATCGCGGTGGAAGCGGCCACCGCACCCACGCCCACATCACCCACCGACCACAGCCACAGCGTCAGGCCCACCGTGCTGCCGATCAGCAGCACCGACAGCACCTGGTTCACGATCTCGAAGGCAGACACCAGCCGCATCTGGCCGTGAACGGCGGTCATGAACTCCTGCATCGCGGAGCGGGCAAAGCCAGCCTCGCGCTGCGAGTGCGAGAACAGCTTGACGGTGGCGATGTTGGTGTAGGCGTCGGTGATGCGCCCGGTCATCAAGGAACGGGCATCGGCCTGGGCCTGGGCCACGCGCGCCAGGCGCGGCACGAACAGGCGCACCGCGCCCAGATACAAGAGGAACCACAGCAAGAAGGGACCGAGCGTGCGCAGGTCGAAGCTGCCGAGCACCGCGGCCATCGTCACGAAGTAGATGAGCACGTAGGTCAGGATGTCGGCCACGATCATCCAGACCTCGCGCACGGCGAGCGCCGACTGCATCACCTTGGTGGCGATGCGCCCGGCGAACTCGTCCTGGAAGAAGCCGATGCTCTGGCCCAGCATCAGGCGGTGGAAGTTCCAGCGCAGGCGCATCGGGAAGTTGCCTGCCAGCGTCTGGTGCTTGAACATGGTCTGCAACGCCGCCAGGGCGATGCTGGTGCTCAGTACCAAGGCGAGCAACAGCAGGGTGTCCCCCTCCTCGGCCCAGAAGCGTTCCGGTGACACCTCAGCCAGCCAGTCGACGATGCGCCCCAGGAAGGCGAACAGCAGCGCCTCGAAGGCGCCGATCCCGGCCGTGAACGCCGTCATCGCCGCGATGTAGCCCCGAGTGCCACGGGAACAGGCCCACAGAAAAGGCAGCAGGCCCTTGGGCGGAGCCTCGGGGGCAGCCTCCGGGTAAGGGTCGACCAGACGTTCGAAGGCTTGAAAGATCAAAAGGGCGCTCCAGGGCGGCGGATTATGCTGTCGTCCACGCGGTCCTCCAGGGGTGTCGGCGGTCCGAGCCGCCCCTAAACTCAAGCACCATGACGCAGCACCACCACCACGCTCAGGGGTCTGCCCACGACGAGCACAGCCACCTCGACGAGATGGACATCCGCGTGCGGGCCCTGGAGACCTTGCTGACCGAGAAGGGCTACGTCGAGACGGCCGCCATCGACCGCATCATCCAGACCTACGAGGAGCGGGTGGGCCCGCGCAATGGCGCGCAGGTGGTGGCCCGGGCCTGGAGCGACCCGGCCTTCGCCCGCTGGCTGGCCGAGGACGCCACCGCCGCCATCAGTTCCATGGGCTTCACGGGCCGCCAGGGTGAGCACATGGTGGCGGTGTTCAACACGCCCGCCGAGCACCACATGGTGGTCTGCACGCTCTGTTCCTGCTATCCCTGGCCGGTGCTGGGCCTGCCCCCGGCCTGGTACAAGAGCGCGCCCTACCGCTCAAGGACAGTGCGCGAGCCGCGCGCGGTGCTGGCCGAGTTCGGCGTCACGCTGCCCGAGGGCACCGGGGTGCGCGTCTGGGACTCCACCGCCGAGGTGCGCTACCTCGTGGTGCCCATCCGGCCGGCAGGCACGGACGGCTGGACCGAAGCGCAACTGGCGGAACTGGTCACACGCGACTCGATGATCGGCACCGGTCTGGCTCGCGAACCATGAACGGCGTGCACGACATGGGCGGCCTGCACGGCTTCGGGCCCGTGCAGTTGGAAGCAAACGAACCCCTGTTCCATGCGCCCTGGGAGCGCCGCGCGCTGGGTCTGACCCTGGCCATGGGCGCCACCGGCCAGTGGAACATCGACCAGTCCCGCTCGGCCCGTGAAAGCCTGCCGCCGGCCGTCTATCTGGGCTCCACCTATTACCGCATCTGGATCCTGGGGCTGGAGCGCCTGATGGCCCGGCGTGGCCTGGTGACCGAGGAGGAGCTGGCAGCGGGGCAGCTGCGCACGCCGGGCCTGCCCGCAGCCCTCGCACGCCTGTTGCGCGCCGAGAACGTGGACGCCGCGCTGGCACGTGGCACGCCCACTGAGCGGTCGGCCACCTCGCCCGTGCGCTTCGCCGTGGGCGACCGGGTGAGGGCGCTGAACCGCCATCCGGCCGGCCACACCCGGCTTCCCCGCTACGTGCGAGGCCACGTCGGCACGGTGGTGCTGGCGCATGGGGCCCACGTCTTTGCCGACCGCCACGCCGCCAGTGCGCCCGGCCAAGCCTTTGACGAGGCACCGCAGTGGCTGTACACCGTGGCCTTCGACGGCCAGGATCTGTGGGGTCCGGAGGCCGAGCCCGGGTTGCGGGTCAGCGTGGACGCCTGGGACAGCTACCTCGAGCCGGCGGCACCGGCGCTGCCGTGACCTTCATGACCACCCCCCACCCCGCCTGCGACCTGCCTGGCCTGCCGCAAGACGACGCCGGCCCCGTCTTCAGCGCCCCCTGGCAGGCCCAGGCCTTTGCCATGACGCTGGCCCTGCACGAGCGAGGCGTGTTCACCTGGGGCGAGTGGGCGCAGGCCCTGAGCCAGGCCATCGCCCGCGCCCAGCGCCAGGGCGACCCAGACCTGGGCGACACCTACTACCACCACTGGCTGGACGCCCTGGAAACGCTGCTGCAGGCCAAGGGCCTGGCCAGCGCCGCCACGCTGCACGCACTGGAACACGCCTGGGAAGACGCGGCCGAGCGCACACCCCACGGGCAGACCATCGAGTTGCTGCCGCAGGAGCGGGCACTGGCGAGATCATGAGCGACCTGCCGCTTCGACTCTCCGTCCTGGACCAGTCCGTGGCCTGCGCCGGCCGCGGCGAAGACCACGCCCTGCGCGACACGTTGGAACTCGCCGAGCACTGCGAGGCCCTGGGCTTCGAGCGCTTCTGGGTGAGCGAGCACCACGGCATGCCCACCATCGTCGGCACGGCACCAGAAGTGCTGATGGCCGCCATCGCGGCGCGCACCACGCGCATCCGCATCGGCAGCGCCGGGGTGATGCTGCCGCACTACTCGGCCTTCAAGGTGGCCGAGACCTTCCGCGTGCTGGACGCGCTGGCGCCAGGACGCATCGACCTGGGCCTGGGCCGCGCCCCGGGCAGCGACCGCCGCACGGCCCAAGCACTGAACCCCCACGTGTCGGGCATGGCCGAGGACTTTCCGCAGCAGGTGCTGGACCTGCAGGCCTGGGTGGCCGGACGGCCCCACCAGGGCGTGGTGGCGCACCCGCTGCCGCCCGTGCCCACGGATCCCCTCCCGCCTGCAAGCGCGGACCGTCGCCCGGAAATGTGGATCCTCGGCAGCTCCGACTACGGGGCCCAGTTGGCGGCCCACCTGGGCCTGCCCTACGCCTTTGCCTACTTCTTCATGGACGGTCAAGGCGTGGAGCAGGCGCTGGACCTGTACCGCCGCCTCTACCGCCCCAGCGAGCGCCACCCCCGGCCCGAGGTGACGATTTGCGTCTGGGCCCTGGCGGCCGACACGGACGAGGAAGCCGAGTTCCAGGCCCTGAGCCGCGAGCGCTGGCGCGTCAACCGGCAGCGCGGGCTGCTCGGTCCGCTGCAACGTCCCCAGGACGTGGCCGCGCAAGGTTTCAGCGAAGAAGAGATGGCCGTGATCGTTGCGCCCATGCGGCGCAAGGCGCTGGTGGGCTCGGCGTCCACCGTCCGGGAGAAGATGCAGGCCCTGGCCCGCAGCCTGGAGCTGGACCACCTGGTCGTCAACACCTGGGCGCACGAGCCCGCCGTCAGGCGGCACTCGTACGCGCTGATCGCGCGGGCCTTCCTTCTGCAGTCGGCACATGGCATTCCTTTGCGGGAGGAAGCTTGGGCAGCACCGAGTTCGACATCCTGATCGTGGGCGCCGGCTCGGCCGGCTGCGTGTTGGCGGGACGCCTGAGTGAGGACCCCTCGCTGCGTGTGGGCCTCATCGAAGCCGGCCCACCCGACAGCAGTGTGCTGATCCACTGCCCCGCCGGGCTGGCCCTGCTGGCCCAGACCGGCGCCGCCAACTGGGCCTTCGAGACCGTGCCGCAGCCAGGCCTGAACGGCCGGCGCGGCTACCAGCCCCGCGGCAAGGTGCTGGGCGGCTCCAGCTCCGTCAACGCCATGATCTACGCCCGCGGCCACCGGTCCGACTACGACGCCTGGGCTGCAGAGGGCAACCCGGGCTGGTCGTTCGAAGAGGTGCTGCCCTGGTTCAAGCGCGCCGAGCACAACGAGCGCGGCGCCGACGCCTTCCACGGCACCGGCGGCCCGCTGAACGTGGCCGACCTGCGCAGCCCGGGACGCTGGCGCGACCTTTTCGTGGAAGCGGGTGTGCAAGCCGGCCACCCGCGCAACGCTGACTTCAACGGCGCCGAGCAGGAGGGCTTCGGCCCCTACCAGGTGACGCACCGCGACGGCGAACGCTTCAGCGCTGCCAAGGCCTACCTCACGCCGCATCTGTCCCGGCCCAACCTGCAGGTGCTGACCGGCGCCCAGGTGCTGCGCGTGCGCTTCGAGGGCCGTCGCGCCGTGGGCGTGGATGTCCGCCAGGGCAACGCAGAGCGCAGCCTGACGGCGCGGCGCGAGGTCATCCTGAGCGCGGGGGCCTTGCAGTCACCGCAATTGCTGATGCTCTCGGGCGTGGGGCCTGGCGCCCACCTGCAGACCCTGGGTGTCCCCGTGTTGCACGATCTGCCGGGTGTGGGACAACACCTGCACGACCACATCGACGTGGTGCAGGTGGTGAATGCGCCGGGCCATCACGACCTGTTCGGCCTGAGCCTGGCCGGTGCGCTGCGCGCGCTGCGCGGGGTGTTCGAGTGGCGACGGCACCGCACTGGCATGCTGACCACCAACTTTGGGGAGGGCGGCGCTTTCATCCGCAGCACGCCGGCGGAACCCCTGCCCGACCTGCAACTGCACTTCGTGGTCGGCAAGCTGGTGGACCATGGTCGAAAGACCGTGTTCGGCCACGGCTACTCCTGCCACGTCTGCCTGCTGCGCCCCAAGAGCCGCGGCCGCCTCGCGCTGGCCAGCCCCGACCCCCTGGCCGCGCCGCTGATCGACCCGGGCTTTCTCAGCGCCGCCGACGACACGGCCCGGCTGGTGCGCGGGTTCAAGCTGATGCGCCACATCCTCGCCCAGCCCGCGCTGGCGCAGTACGGGGGCCGCGAGGTGGACGCGTCAGCCGCCGCGCAGACCGACGCCCAGATCGAGGCCTACGTGCGCCAGCACGCCGACACCATCTACCACCCCGTGGGCACCTGCCGCATGGGGCCGGCGGCGCTGGTGGCCGCGGGGCGCAGCGTGGTGGATGCCGAACTGCGCGTACACGGCCTGCAAGGTCTGCGCGTGGTCGACGCCTCGGTGATGCCGCAGATCGTGGGCGGGAACACCAACGCGCCCACCATCATGATCGCGGAGAAGGCCTCCGAGCTGATCCGCCAGGCGCTGCGGACGCCCTGAACGGCGGCGGCAGCGGCTCAGCGCCCAGCCAGGATCTCGGCCAGAACCGGCGCCACGCGCTGCTCGACGGCCGCATCCATGCGGATGGTGCGGCCCCACTCCCGCGTGGTCTCGCCCGGCCATTTGTTGGTGGCGTCCAGGCCCATCTTGCCGCCCAGGCCGCTGACGGGCGAGGCAAAGTCCAGGTAGTCGATGGGCGTGGAATCCACCAGCGTGGTGTCACGCACCGGGTCCATGCGCGTGGTGATGGCCCACACCACCTCCTTCCAGTCGCGGACGTTCACGTCATCGTCCACCACCACGATGAACTTGGTGTACATGAACTGCCGCAGAAAGCTCCACAGCCCGAACATCACCCGCTTGGCATGGCCCGGATAGGCCTTGCGGATGGAGATCACCGCCATGCGGTAGCTGCAGCCTTCGGGCGGAAGGTAGAAATCGGTGATCTCGGTGAACTGCTTCTGCAGGATGGGCACGAACACCTCGTTCAGCGCCTCGCCCAGCACCGCAGGCTCGTCCGGCGGCTTGCCGGTATAGGTGGAGTGGTAGATCGGGGCGCGCCGCTGGGTGATGCGGTCCACCTGGAACACCGGAAACCAGTCCTGCTCGTTGTAATAGCCGGTGTGGTCGCCAAACGGGCCTTCCAGCGCGTGAAGGTAGCCGCCCTGCTCCTTCAGGCGCACGCCAGCCTCGCTCTCGCCCACAAAGCCCGGGGCCGCCACGGGGATGTGCCCTTCCAGCACGATCTCGGCGCTGGCCGGCACTTGCAGCCGCCACTCGCCTTCGCCCACGCCCGTGTCCGCCACCTCCGTGCGGCTGCCACGCAGCAGGCCGGCAAACTGGTATTCCGACAGCGTGTCAGGCACGGGGGTCACCGCCCCCAGGATGGTGGCCGGGTCCGCGCCCAGCGCCACGGCTATTGGGAAGGGATGGCCCGGATAGGCCAGCGCGAACTCGCGGAAGTCCAGTGCGCCGCCCCGATGGGCCAGCCAGCGCATGATGACCTGCCGCCGCCCGATCACTTGCTGGCGGTAGATGCCCAGGTTTTGCCGCCGGCGCGGCTGCGCCACGCCCTGCGGGCCCCGTGTCACCACCAGACCCCAGGTGATGAGCGGACCGGCGTCGCCCGGCCAGCAGGTCTGCACCGGCAGGCGGGCCAGATCGACGTCGACGCCTTCAAGCACCACCTCCTGGCAGGGCGGCCGGCGCACGGTGCTGGGCTTCATGTCCCACACCGCCTTGGCCATGTGCAGCAGCTTGCCGGCGTCCTTCAGGCCGCGCACAGGCTCGGGCTCCTTCAAGGCAGCCAGCAGGCGGCCCACGTCCCGCAGGTCCGCCGCCGATTCGGCCCCCATGCCCAGCGCCACCCGCCGCGTGGTGCCGAACAGGTTCGCCAGGCAGGGCATGGCCGAGCCTTGCGGCTTCTCAAACAAGAGTGCCGGGCCGCCAGCACGCAGCACGGTGTCGGCAATGGCCGTCATCTCCAGCTTCGGCGACACGGGTTGCGGTACGCGCCGCAGTTCTCCCAGGGCCGAAAGCCCTTCCATGAACTCACGCAAGTCCCGGTACTTCATAAAGAAACCATCTGATTTGAGCGTTCCTTATCGTTGACCAGTTATACCGGCCTCCCTAGAATCCGCCGCGATTGCATGAATTGAGGGTTTTCCCTGAATTTGCCCGACGTCACGTCGGTGCCAGAAAACCTCAACAGACAGTGACCCGTGCTGATCTCAAGGTCAGCGCCTGCTTGGCAAACGATTATCACTGTCGCCCCGGAGGCGCCCTGGCAGGTGCCCCCTTCGCCCCAGTGACGAAAGGATGAACATGCCCGACACCACAAACATGCGCCAGCCACCTGCTGCCGCAGCCCGGCTGCCGCAGGCGACCGGGCCTCGGCTGCTGGCCCGCGCCCTGGTGGCCGTCAGCCACCACTCGCTGGCCGCGGTGGGCCTGGTCATCGCAGCCGCACTGATCCTGGGATGGAGCCAGCCCACGCTCCGCGCCACGGTCGAGGCCCACACCCTGGGCTGGCTGCAGGATCGGCAGGATGCGCGTGCAGAGCCCCACCTGGCGGTGGCCCCCGGCGAGACACCGGAAGCCCTGACCCGTGCCACGGCCACGGAGCCCTCCTCGTTGACCGGGGAACAGGCCGCCGTGGCCGAGTGGATCGCCAAACGCTACCGCATCGCCCTGGAGCCTGTATCGCGCTTGGTGCTGGAGGCCTGGTCCATCGGCACCCGAGCGGGCCTGGAGCCGACGCTGATCCTGGCAGTGGCTGCGGTGGAGTCAGCCTTCAATCCCTTTGCTCAGGGCAGCGCGGGCGCCAAAGGCCTGATGCAGGTGGTGGCGCATGCGCACCTGGAGAAGTTCGAACCGCTGGGCGGACTGCGGGCCGCCTTCGACCCCGTGAGCAACCTGCGCGTAGGCGCGCTGGTGCTGAAGGAAAGCATCGCCGAGGCTGGCAGCGTGGAGGGCGGCCTGCTGGCCTATGTGGGCGCCAACAGCACGTCGCAGCAGCCCGGCTATCCGCAGCGCGTGCTGGGACAGCAAAGCCAGTTGCAGCAGGCCGCTCAAAAAGCAAAGAAGAGCCCAGACCAAGCGCCGGCCGACAAGCCCCAAACTCTGGCCCAGGCGTCCAAGGGCACTCCGATACACTGAAACCCTGCGCGACTGGCGATAGGCCGGCGCCTGCGGAGCCCCGCTCCCCAGCGCCCGTCGAGGTGGTGAACCACCAGGGAGTGCAGACCGAAAGGGTGCGCGTCGTGACTCGCTCGGTGTCCGCCGTTCGCCTGGGCAGCCCTCGACCGTTGCACGCCGTTTCCACAGTTTCCACAAACGGCGCGCCGGCTCCCGAAGGCCCTTCCATCCGAAGAGGACTGCCATCCCTCATGTTCAGCCGCCAACAGCACACCATCGCCCACGTCGACCCCGAGATCTGGGCCACGATCCAAGCCGAAAACGCGCGCCAGGAAGCGCACATCGAGCTCATCGCCTCGGAAAACTACACCTCGCCGGCCGTGATGGCGGCGCAGGGCAGCCAGCTCACCAACAAGTACGCCGAGGGCTACCCCGGCAAGCGCTACTACGGCGGCTGCGAACACGTGGACGTGGTGGAGCAACTCGCCATTGACCGGCTGAAGAAACTCTACGGCGCGAACTTCGCCAACGTCCAGCCCAACTCCGGCTCGCAGGCCAACCAGGGTGTGTTCTTCGGCCTGCTGCAACCGGGCGACACCATCATGGGCATGAGCCTGGCCGAAGGCGGCCACCTCACGCACGGCATGCCGCTGAACATGAGCGGCAAGTGGTTCAAGGTGGTGAGCTACGGCCTGGACGCCCAGGAGGTCATCGACTACGACGCCATGGAGCGCCTGGCGCACGAACACCGGCCCAAGCTCATCATCGCCGGCGCCTCTGCCTACAGCCTGCGCATCGACTTCGAGCGCTTCTCGCGCGTGGCCAAGGCCATCGGCGCGATCTTCATGGTGGACATGGCGCACTACGCCGGGCTGATCGCCGCGGGCGTCTACCCCAACCCCGTGCCGCATGCGGACGTGGTGACCTCCACCACGCACAAGAGCCTGCGCGGCCCGCGCGGCGGCATCATCCTGATGAACGACGAGGCCATCGCCAAGAAGATCAACAGCGCCATCTTCCCTGGCATCCAGGGCGGGCCGCTCATGCACGTGATCGCCGGCAAGGCGGTGGCATTCCAGGAGGCGCTGCAGCCGGACTTCAAGGTCTACCAGCAGCAGGTGGTGGCCAATGCACGCGTCCTGGCCGAAACGCTGATCGAGCGCGGCCTGCGCATCGTCTCAGGCCGCACCGAGAGCCACGTGATGCTCGTAGACCTGCGACCCAAGGGCCTGACGGGCAAGCAGGCTGAAGCCGTGCTCGGCCAGGCCCACATGACCTGCAATAAGAACGGCATCCCCAACGATCCGCAAAAGCCCATGGTCACCAGCGGCATCCGCTTGGGCACGCCGGCCCTGACCACAAGGGGATTCAAGGAAGATCAGGCACGCCAGACCGCCCACTTGATCGCCGATGTGCTGGACAAGCCGCACGACGAAGCGAACATCGCCACCGTACGGCAGAAGGTGGCGGCGCTGACCGCAGCCTTCCCGGTATACGGCTGATCTGCACGCAAGACGCGGCCGATGCGCTGCCCGTACTGCAGCCACGAGGAAACCCAGGTTGCCGAGACCCGGGATTCCGAGGAAGGGTTCACCCGCCGCCGGCGCCGCTGCCTCAAGTGCGACCGGCGCTTCACCACCTATGAGCGGCCCGAGGTGGCCATGCCCACCGTGGTCAAGCGCGATGGCGGTCGGGTGGAGTTCGATCCCGCCAAGCTGCGCGCCTCGATGATGCTGGCGCTGCGCAAGCGGCCGGTGAGCATCGAACAGGTGGATTCGGCGTTGGAGCGCATTCAGGAAAAGCTGCTGTCCGGCACCCTGCGTGAGGTGCCCACCACGCGGCTGGGTGAGTTGGTCATGCGCGAGCTCAAGCGCATCGACAAGGTGGCCTACGTGCGCTTTGCCAGCGTCTACCGCAGCTTCGAGGACGTGGACGAGTTCCGACAGCTGATCCGCGACATCTGAGCGACTTCGCAGGCACCCCCTTTCGGGGGCTCCGCCAGGGCGATGACGGCGCAGAGCCGTCGCGGGAACATGGCCGCCTGTCCTGCAACGGAGCGCGCCATGTCTGTCCTGCCCCCTCACGTCACCGCACGCCGCCAGCGCGGCCTCACACTGCTGGAGTGCTGTGTGTGCCTTAGCGTCCTGTGCATCCTGGTGGGCAGCGCCCTGCCCTCGTTCGCCTCCATGCTGGACCTCCAACGCCTGCGCGGACAGTCGGCCACCCTTGTGGGCGACCTGCAGCTGATGCGCAGCGAGGCCATCGTCCGCAACGCCGATGTGCGCATGAGCTTCCACGCCACGGACGGCGGCAGTTGCTACGTGGTCCACACCGGCCCGGCCTCCGGCTGCAGTTGCAACTCAGCCGGGCAGGCGCAGTGCAACGGGCCGCAGGCCCTCCTGCTCCACGCCCGCCACTGGCCCGCCAGCGGTGCGCAGCAGGTGACTGCCAATGTCAGCTCCATCCTGTTCGACCCGCGTGTAGGCACAGCGGCGCCCGGCGGCACGGTACGCTTGACCGACAACTCTGGGCGAGAAGTCCTCCACATCGTCAACCTGCGCGGCCGGGTGCGTACCTGCAGCGCGTATGGGGCCTTGGCCGAGCATCCGGCCTGCTGACGCCCCGCCGGGGCCTGGGCCCCTGAGCATGAGAAACTTGGCGGCTATTGCGCAAGAGGTCTGGTGGGGGTCTTGCGCGCCGTCCGCGGCCTCACCACTTTCGCGGCTGGTCCATGCTCTCGGGAATCAAGGTCGACTTCCGTAACCCGCGCCGCCTTCCGGTGCAGCCGCAGTTCCGCCAGTGTGTTGCCCTGCGGCCCGCCTCGCGGGGCTTCACCCTGATCGAAATCATGGTGGTGGTGGCGATCGTCGCCATCATCGCCTCGATCGCACTGCCGAGCTACCAACAGTCGGTGCATAAATCGCGGCGGGCGGACGCGGTGTTGGCGCTGCAACAGATCCAGGTTGAGCAGGAGAAGTTGCGCGCCGAATGCACCAGCTATGCCGCAGACTTGGCCGCGGCCAGGGTCTGCGACACCGCCACACCGGCGAACAACCGGCTGGCGTTGGCGACCACCTCGTCCGACGGCTACTACACCCTGGCGCTCAGCGGGATCTCTGCCACCGGCTACACCGCCACGGCCACCGCCACGGGCTCGCAGGCCGATGACGCCGAGTGCCCGAGTCTCGTGCTGCAGGTGGCCGGCCTGACGCTGACCCGAACCCCCGCGCAGTGCTGGACGCGCTGAACCGGCGCCCAGGAACGACCATGAAGCGCAAGGCACGCGGGCTCACCCTGATGGAACTGATGGTGACCGTGGCCATCCTGGCGATCCTGGTCGCCTTGGCCATGCCGTCCTTCAACTCCTTCTTGGCCAAGGGGCGGCTGAGCGGCGCCGCCGAGGCCTTGGCGCAAGATCTGCAACTGGCCAGGAGCGAGTCCTTGCGCCGCAATGCCGACGTGACGATCAGCTTTTCCTCGGGAACTGCCTGGTGTTACGGGTCCGTCGTGTCGGCCACGGCCTGCAACTGCACCGTCGCAAATTCCTGCGCATTGCGCCTTGTGGACAACAGTGCTTATGCGGGCGTCACCATGGCCGCCACCACCTTCGCCAGTAACGCCACCACCTTCACGGCTCGCCCAGGTCCATTCAATGTGGGCCAGGTGGAGTTGACACACGCTGACGTCGGCACGCTGCAGGTAAGCCTGGGCGCCGCCGGCCAGGTGAGGGTGTGTTCGACGTCCGGTGGTCTGGGGCATCTACCCGCATGCTGATGAGGCCTCACCTGTCGAAACCAACCGGCAACCCGAGAGCCCGGGGCCAGCGCGGTCTGGGCCTGGTGGAACTGATGATCTCGGTGGCCATCGGTCTGTTCCTGCTGGCAGGACTGACCGACTTCCTGGGCCGCTCGCTCACGTCCTCAGGCCAGAATTTCCGGGATGCGCGGCTGACCCAGGATCTCAACGCCGCGATGGAACTGATGACGCGCGACCTGCGCCGGGCGGGGTACTCCAGCGCGGCGCAGGGTCCGGGCACGGCTGTTTCAGCCCCGCCCAACCCCTTTGCCGTGGAAGCAGTGGCCGGCGCCGGGGACGGAGGCATCAATCTGGCCACTGCCGGTTGCGCGCTGTATTCCTACGACGTACCCGCCACCGAGAATGGAACGCGAGATGTCACCGAACGCCTGGGTTTCAGGCTGCAAGGAGGTGCCGTACAGGCTGGCACCAGCGCCACCACCTGTGCCGTCGGCAACTGGCAGCCGGTGACGGACCCCACCCTGTCGGAGATCACGGTGCTGACGTTCCAGTACCTGGACGGCGCAGGCGCCGCCGCTGCCCCGCAGGGACCTTTCGTGGCTGCCTCCGGCGTAACCTGGGCGGTGTGCACCCGCCTGATCCAGATCACTCTCACGGGCCGTCTGGTCGGTAACCCCAACGTGACCCGCACCCTGACGCAAAGCGTGCGCGTGCGCAACGACTGGTACCGGACCGGCACGACGACATGCGCATGACTGGCAGCAACCACCAGCCCATCGGGCCGTGGCGCAGACGGCCTGGTCGGTCTCGCCAGCGCCACTCCGGCGCCGCCACGCTGGCGGTGGCCGTGATCATGCTGTTGGTGGTCAGCATGCTGGTCTTCCACTCCCACGCCGCAGGCTGGCTGGAGCAACGGGCCACCGCCAACCAGACCCGCGCCAAGCAGGCGCATGCAGCAGCTGAGGCGGGGCTGGAGGTGGCCTTGTCGGTGTTAAATGCCGACGCAGGCCCACCCAACCGAGCGACGCATCTGACCGCGTCGCCGACCCAAGCGGGCCGCTTCGCCATCGCCAACGCTACGCTGAACGGCTCGCCTGGGGCGGCACTGGCTTACTCGGTCACCCTGGCGGGACTGGCCGCGGATGCGCCGCCCCTGGCACGGCTTCAAATCATCGCCAACGGCGGCAGCGACTGCACCAACTTGGCCGATGTCAACACCTGCAGCGGCCGGGCAGCGATTCAACAGGTGGTGGAGATCGAGCCCCTCTTCCCGTACCTGCCGGGCTCACCACCACAGGTTATCCGGTCATTCACCAGTTTCGACAGCGTCTTTAGCGCTCCCGAGGCCACCATCAAGGCACTGACTACCCCCGTGACGAGCGGCGCTGGGTTCAGCACCGCCACCACGGGCCTGGTGTGGCATCAGGGCAACCTCACGTTGGGCGGCAGCGTCGGCTCTGACGCCAGCCCCGTGCTGCTGGTGGTGGAGGGCAACCTGACCATCCCGGCTGGCGTCGATGTACGAGGCTTCGTCTTCGTCACCGGAGCTGTGACATGCACGGGCTGCGCGAGTCCCAGCATCCGGGGCGCCATCGCGGCTGCCGGAGCCAACGGCCTTGCGGCGGGCCAGGCGGAACTTCCGGCGGACGCCGTGAACGGCCCGCTGGCGCGTGTAGGGTCAACCGCCATCCGCTTCGCCAAGGTGATGGGCACCTGGAGAGACTGGTGAAAACGACCCCCACGCGGCGTGCCGTCGCCGGCGTCGGCCTCATCGAGGTGCTGATCACGCTGGTGATCATTGCTGGCGGCGTGATGGCCCTCAGCCGGCTGCAGGGGGTGCTGGTGACCAGCGCCGCATCGTCGCGGCAGCAGTCCGACGCCAGCTTCATCGCCCAGCGCGTGATCGAGGACCTGCGCTCGCGCAACTGGGGCCACGCTACCCTGGCCGCTGGCACGCCGGCTGCCACCCAGGTGACGGGCATCACGACCACCTACAGCGTGCAATACACCGTCACGGACAACGGCGGCGGCGCCGGGGCTGTGGAGTTCAAGACTGTGCAGGTCACCGTCTCCTGGACCGACGCCCAGGGGCAGGCGCGCACCTACACGGCCGCCACCCGGCTGCAGCGGCTAGGCGCCAGCTTTTCGGCGCGTCTGCTGTCCTGAGGCGCGGGGCGCATCACCGTGTCCGCACACTCCGCCGGCTCTCGCCGCGGCATCACACAGCCGCAGTCCAGCCCGGCCCAAGCGGCGCTGGAAGGGGCCCGCCAGGCCATCGGCCTGTCCGACCCCAACCCGCGCGTGGGCTGCGTCATCGCCGGACCGAACGCCGGCGGCCCCTGGGCCACCGGCCACACGCAGGAGGCCGGCGGGCCGCACGCCGAAGTCATGGCCCTGCGCGCAGCGCAGCAGGCGGGCCTGGACCTGCGCGGCGCCACGGCCTGGGTGACGCTAGAGCCCTGCGCCCACCACGGGCGCACGCCGCCTTGCTGTGATGCCCTCATCGCCGCCGGGCTCGGGCGCGTGGTGGTGGCCCTGCAAGACCCCAACCCGCTGGTGGCCGGCCAGGGCATCGCCCGCATGCGCGCTGCCGGCATCGAGGTGCAGGTGGCCAGCGCCTTCAGCGGCAGCTTCGCCGCCAGCTACGCGGCCGACCATCCCGAGGACCCCCGCGGCGAGGCCTGGGCCGCCAAAGCCTTCGATCTGAACATCGGCTTCTTCTCGCGCATGGTGCGCCGGCGGCCTTGGGTGCGCCTGAAGATCGCCGCCTCGCTGGACGGGCAGACCGCCCTGGCCAACGGCGCCAGCCAGTGGATTACCTCGCCCGCCGCGCGTGCTGACGGTCACGCCTGGCGCCGGCGCGCCTCAGCGGTGCTGACCGGCATCGGCACCGTGCGCGACGACGACCCGCGGCTGGACGTGCGGCTGGTGCCCACCCAACTGCAGCCCCTGCGTGTGGTGGTGGACTCGCGGCTGGAGATCCCGGCGCAGGCGCGCATCCTCCAGGCCCCGGGACAGGTGTTGGTCTACACCGGTGCCGCGCCGGAAGCGGCGGCGTCGCTGCGCGGCCTGCACCCGAACCTGGAGGTCGTGGGCGTGCCTGCCGACGAGCGCGGCAAGACCGACCTGACTGCCGTACTGACAGACCTGGCCGCCCGTGGCGTGAACGAACTGCACGTCGAGGCCGGGCACCAGCTCAACGGCTCGCTGCTCAAGGTCGGGCTGGTGGACGAGTGGCTGGTCTATCTCGCCCCGAAGATGCTGGGGTCGGGCCGGGGCATGGCCGCGTTCGGGCCGCTGGAGCGTTTGAGCGACGCCCAGGCGCTCGAATTCGTCGAGTGCACACCGATAGGGCCGGACCTGCGGATCCGCGCCCGGCCGCCGGGACGGGCAGGGTTTTCCGCTGCGGAGGTTCGAGATTGACCCTCCCCCGTGCGCGCGCAATGTCAAGCCCGAAACGGCTGTTCATGAGCGCCAGCCTGCCGGATACTTCACGCGTTAGCTGAAGCCTGCTGACCCGACACAATTCCCCCATCATGCCACCATGGGACAACCCGCTCTCCAGCCCCGCATGACCCCCGAGGACTACCTCGAGTGGGAAGCCACCCAGTTGGAACGTCACGACTTCGTGGACGGCGAGGTGTATGCCATGGCCGGTGCCGATGAGCGGCATGTCACGGCGTCCATGAATGTCGCCTTCACCCTGCGCCAACATCTGTCCGGCACACCCTGCCGGACGTTCATGGCCGACATGAAACTGCGCCCGGCCGAGCAGGGTAACTTCTTCTATCCCGATGTCATGGTCACCTGTTCGCAGGCCGACCGGGCGGACCCCTTGGTCAAGCGCGAGCCCGTGCTGATCGTGGAGGTGCTGTCGCCGAGTACCGCCGCCTACGACCGAGGTGACAAATTCGCGCATTACCGAGGCATCGAGGCGCTTCTAGAAGTGGTGTTCATCGACCTCGATTCGCGCCGTATCGATGTGATGCGCCGCGGGCCCGACGGGCTGTTCGTGCTGCATCCCTTCGAGCGGGCAGATGACGTTCGGCTGGAAAGCGTGGACCTCACGATGACGGCCGAGCAGATCTTTGCCGAGGTTGGCGAGCCGTTGGCGAGCGCTCGAACGGCGGGCGCCACCTGACGCCGCCTGAAGTTTGCTGAAAACACCACCCAGCCCCGGCTGAACCCAGCCGAACTCGGCCGGCTGTGGTCGGCCAGGTGCGGACGGCCAGGGCGGCCGCACACCCCCGCCTCCTACAATGGCCTGATGCCCATTTCCCCGATTCCCGAGCTGGTGGCCGAGCTGGCCGCCGGCCGCATGGTCGTGCTGGTGGACGAGGAAGACCGCGAGAACGAAGGTGACATCGTCATCGCGGCCGACCATGTCACGCCCGAGGCCATCAACTTCATGGCGCGCTTCGCGCGCGGCCTGATCTGCCTGACCCTGCCGCGCGAGCGCTGTGAGCGGCTGCAGTTGCCGCCCATGGCCAGCCGCAACGGCACCAAGCACGGCACGGCCTTCACTGTCTCTATCGAGGCCGCCACGGGCGTGACCACCGGCATCTCGGCGGCCGACCGTGCGCGCACCGTGCAGGTGGCCGTGGCGCGCGAGGCCAAGCCCAGCGACCTGGTGCAGCCCGGCCACATCTTCCCTTTGCAGGCGCAGGACGGCGGCGTGCTCATGCGGGCCGGCCACACCGAAGCCGGCTGCGATCTGGCCGGCATGGCCGGCCTGACACCGGCGGCCGTGATCTGCGAGATCATGAAAGACGACGGCACGATGGCGCGCCTGCCGGACCTGGAGGTCTTCGCGCAGCAGCACGGGCTGAAGATCGGCACCATCGCCGACCTGATCAGCTTCCGCAGCCACAACGAATCCCTGGTGCAGCGCGTGGGCGCCCGCACCATGACCACGGCCCAGGGCGAGTTCACCTGCACTACCTTCCGTGACCGCAGCGGCGGCCTGCACCTGGCCCTCAGCCGCGGTCAGTGGACGCCAACAGACGAGGTGCTGGTGCGCGTGCACGAACCCTTCACCGCGCTGGACCTGCTGAACGCCTGCGAAAGCCGCCACTCCTGGCCCCTGCCCCAGGCCCTGGCGGCGCTGCAGACCGCTCCTGCCGGCGTGGCCGTGCTGCTGAACTGCACCCAGGAGCCGGACGCCCTGCTGGAGCAGTTGGTGCCGCGCAACTCGCCCGCCCAGCCCCAGCGCCCGCAGATGGACCTGCGCACCTACGGCGTGGGAGCGCAGATCCTGCGCGAGTTGGGCGTGGCACGCATGAAGCTGCTGGGCAGCCCGCGGCGCATGCCCAGCATGACAGGCTACGGCCTGGAGGTCACTGGTTTTCAGCCGGTGGCACGCTGACGCGCCCTTCTCCCAGTAAAGCTGCAGGAACCGACCCATGAAAGACGCCAGCAAAGGCCAGGCCGCCGCACTGCGCGGTGAAGGCCTGTCCATCGGGATCGTGCGTGCCCGATTCAACGACGAGCTCACCTCGGCGCTGGCCCAAGCCTGCATCACGGAACTGCGGGCGCTGGGGGTGGACGAGGGTGACATCCGCCATGTCACGGTGCCCGGCGCCCTGGAGGTTCCCGTGGCCTTGAAGGCGCTGGCCGAGACCGAGGACCATGACGCCCTGGTGGCCTTGGGCTGCATCATCCGTGGCGAGACCTACCACTTCGAGCTGGTGGCCAACGAAAGCGGCGCCGGCGTCACCCGTGTGGCGCTAGACAGCGGCCTGCCCATCGCCAACGCCATCCTCACGGTGGAAGACGAGGCCCAGGCCTGGGCGCGCGCCGAGGAGAAGGGGCGAGACGCCGCCCGCGTGGCCGTGGAGATGGCCAACCTGCTGGAAGACCTCGGCTGACCCGACCCCCCGCGGCCGCCCGTGTGCGGCGACCGCAAGAAAGCATTCCCCTGCCCATGAGTCCTGACCCCTCCAACCCACCCGCGGGTGAGCCCCCGAACAGCAGCGCCGACGCCAGCCCGGCCGCCGCGCCGCTTGCCGCTGCCAAGACCGCCGGGAAGAAGCCGGCCGGCAGGCGGCCGCAGGGCAAGTCTCCGCGCCGCCGCTCGCGCGAGTTCGCGTTGCAAGGCCTGTACGAGTGGCTGCTGTCGGGCAGCGAGGCCGGTGTCATTGACGCCCACATGCGCGAGCAGGAAGGTTTCGACAAGTGCGACAGCGCGCACTTCGATGCCCTGCTGCACGGCTGCATCCGGGACGCCGCGGCGCTGGATGCAGCACTCGCACGGCACGTGGACCGCCGCACCAGCGCGCTGTCGCCCGTGGAGCACGGGGTGCTGCTGATTGGCGCCTGGGAGCTCTCGAACTGCCTGGAGATACCCTACAAGGTGGCCATCAACGAGGCGGTGGAACTGGCCAAGGAGTTCGGCGGCACCGACGGCCACAAGTACGTCAACGGCGTGCTGGACAAGACCGCAGGTGACCTGCGGGCGGTGGAAGTGGCCGCCGTGCGGGCCGCACGCCCAGGCGGTGCAGGGGCATGAAGCTCGCCTCCCGCGTCGAGCGGATCGAACCCTTCTGGGTCATGGAGATGGCCAAGTCGGCTCGCGAGGTGGCCGCCGGCCCGGCCTGCGACCCGGCCCGGGGCGGCGAGCCCATGATCTACCTGAACATCGGCGAGCCCGACTTCACGGCCAGCGCGCCGGTGCAGGCCGCGGCGAGCGCCTGCCTCGCGGCGGGGCAGACAGCCTACACCCAGGCCACGGGCCTGCCCGCCCTGCGCGCGGCCCTCAGCGGCTGGTACGCGCAGCGCTTCGGCCTGGACGTCGCACCTGAGCGCATCCTCATCACGGCCGGGGCCTCGGCTGCGCTGCAGCTGGTATGCCTGGCGCTGTTCGAAGCCGGCGACGAGGTGCTGATGCCCGACCCCTGCTACCCCTGCAACCGGCACTTCGTCACCGCTACAGGCGGCCAGGCGCGGCTGCTGCCCTGCGGGCCCGAGCAGCGCTTTCAGCTGGACGCTGCGGGCGTTGAAGCCGCCTGGACACCCGCCACGCGCGGCGTGGTGCTGGCCTCGCCCTCCAACCCCACCGGCACCTCCATCGACCCCGCAGAGATGGGGCGCATCGTGCAGGCGGTACGCGCGCGCGGCGGGGTGACGGTGGTCGATGAGATCTACCTAGGCCTGAGCTACGACCCGCGTTACGGCAGCAGTGCGCTGGTACATGGTGAACATGGCGACGACGTCATCTCGGTCAACAGCTTTTCCAAGTACTTCTCCATGACGGGCTGGCGCCTGGGCTGGGTGGTGCTGCCCCCGGCCCTGGTGCCGGCGGTGGAGAAGCTGGCGCAGAACCTCTACATCTGCGCCTCCAGCTTGGCGCAGCACGCGGCGCTAGCCTGCTTTGAGCCGGCGGCCATCGCCGAGTACGAACGGCGCCGCGGCGAGTTCCAGCGCCGGCGCGACGTGGTGCTGGACGGGCTGGAGCGCATCGGCCTGAAGGTGCCCGTGGCCCCAGACGGCGCCTTCTACGCCTGGGCTGACTGCAGCGCCTTCTCGCCCAGCAGCTGGGACTTCTGCCACGGCCTGCTGCACTCGGCCCATGTGGCGCTGACCCCGGGCCGCGACTTCGGCCCCGCTGCCGCCGAGCGCTACCTGCGCCTGAGCTACGCCAGCTCGATGGCGCATCTGCAGGAAGCCCTGGCGCGGCTGCAGCGCGTGCTGCACCCCTGATCTGCGGGCTTCGGCAACAGGCGGCATGGCGGACACGGCAGCCCCCTTCAGCTGGACGGTACGGGTGTACTGGGAAGACACCGATGCCGGCGGCGTGGTGTTCTACGCCAACTACCTGAAGTTCTTCGAGCGGGCCCGCACCGAATGGTTGCGCCGCCTCGGCCAGTCAGAAAGCGCGGCCGGCGTCCCCGGCGATGGCCTCAGCCAGCAGGCCCTGCGGGAGCAGACCGGTGCGATCTTCATCGTCAGCCACACCGAGGTGCGGCACCTGGCGCCGGCACGTCTGGACGACGAACTGCGCATCACCGTGGCGCTCACCGAATGCGGACGCGCCTCCATGAACTTCGCGCAGCAGGCCTGGTGCGGCGAGCGCCTGCTGGCCGAGGGCGCCATCCGCGTGGGCTGCGTGGATGCGTCATCATGGCGGCCGCGGCGCATTCCGCAAAATGTGCTCAACGCCCTGGACCGCCATCCCCCTGGCCTTCCCGTGGCCATCCCCTGACTTGCACGTGAACCCCTTTTCACCATGAACCAGGACCTGTCCATCCTCCACCTGATCCTGAACGCAAGCCTGGTCGTCCAGCTCGTGATGGCCGGGTTGCTGCTGGTGTCGCTGGCCAGCTGGACGGTGATCTTCGGCAAGGTGTTCGGCCTGCGCAAGGTGCGCGCCCACAACGACGACTTCGAGCGCGAGTTCTGGTCCGGCCGCAGCCTGACCGATCTCAACGACAGCGCCGGCAAGAAGGCCGACGCAGCCCCCATGGAACGGCTGTTTGCCAGCGGGATGCGGGAATTCCTCAAACTGCGTGAGCGGCGCCTGGACGCCAACGCCCAGCTGGACGGCGCCAGGCGCGCCATGCGCGCGAGCTTCCAGCGGGAACTGGATGTCGTGGAGCGCCACCTGAACTTTCTGGCCTCTGTGGGCTCGGTCAGCCCCTATGTGGGCCTGTTCGGCACGGTGTGGGGAATCATGCATGCCTTCGTCGGCCTGTCCAACCTGCAGCAGGTGACGCTGGCCACCGTGGCGCCGGGCATCGCCGAGGCTCTGGTGGCCACGGCCATCGGGCTGTTTGCGGCCATCCCGGCGGTGATCGCCTACAACCGCTTCTCGCACGACATCGACCGCATCGCCACGCAGATGGAGACCTTCATGGAGGAGTTCACCAACATCCTGCAGCGCAACGCGGTCGCCTCGACCACCGCCGCCGGCGGGGCGAGCGGGCCGAGGTAAGGCCGCCATGCCTGGCGTTGTGTCCCGCTGCGGTTCGCGCCGCAGGCGTTCGATGAACGAGATCAACATGGTCCCGTTCATCGACGTGATGCTGGTGCTGCTGATCATCTTCATGGTCAGCGCGCCGCTCATCACCACGGGCGTGGTGGACCTGCCCACGGTGGGCAAGGCGCAGCAGCGGCCCACCAGCGTGATCGAGGTGGTGGTGGGCCTGGACGAGAAGCTGCGCCTGCGCGTGGACCAGCAGGACGACCCCCTGCCACTGACGCTGGAGCGGCTGCCCGAGCGCGTGCGCGACAAGCAGGCGGGCAACGCCGACACGCCCGTGGTCATCAGCGCCGACCGCAACGTGAAGTACGAGAGCGTGGTGCGCGTGATGGACGCGCTGCAGAAAGCCGGCGTCAAGCGGGTGGGCCTGTCGGTCAAGCAGTCAGGTTGAGAGAGTCGGCCTTGTCCCTTGAGGCTTGATGCATGGCCCCGAAGCCCCAGACCCTGCATGACGCGCTGATGCCGCCCCCACCTGGCGGCACGGCTCAGGGCGCCGCGCTGTCGGTGCTGGTGCATGGCGGTCTGGTGGCCGCGCTGGCCTGGGGTGTGGCCTGGCGCGCGCCGCCGCCCGTCACCGTCTCGGCCGAGCTGTGGGCCGCGGTGCCACAGCAGGCCGCACCACCCGCTGAGCAAGCACCGCCACCTGCGCCCGCACCGGCGCCGCCCCCACCACCTGCGCCACCACCTGCGCCCGCCCCGGCCCCGGCCCCACCGCCGCCCCCCAAAGAGGCCGACATCGCCCTGGAAAAGGCCAAGCAGCAGAAGGCGCAGCAGGACAAGGCGGCTGAAAAGGCTGAAAAGGCTGAAAAGGCTGAGAAAGCTGCCCGCGACAAGGCCCTGAAAGCCGAGAAGGACAAGGCAGACAAGGACAAGGCCGCCAAGGACAAGCAGGCCCGCGAAGCCGCACAGCGCAAGCGCGAGGAGGAGGCTGAGGAAAAACGCCTGGCCCAGCAGCGCGAGGAGAACCTCAAGCGCATGATGGGGCAGATCCCCGCAGGCAGCGGGGCGCCGGGCAGCCGGGGGACGGCGGCTGTGGACGCCGCGCCGTCCAGAAGCTACGCGGGCCTGATCGTGCGCGCCGTCAAGCCCAACATCGTGCTCACCGAGGTGGTCACCGGCAACCCGGAAGCCGTCATCGAGGTGCGCGCCGCACCCACGGGCACCATCATCGGCCGCCGCCTCGTGAAATCCAGCGGCTCCAAGGAGTGGGACGAAGCCGTGCTGCGCGCCATCGACCGCACCGGCAGCCTGCCCAAGGACACCGACGGCCGCGTACCCGGCACAGTCGAGATCGTGTTCAGGCCGAAGGATTGACCGGGTTCAGGCGCCCGGCCCCGGTGTGCTGAAGCGCCGGATGAAACCACGGTCGATGCGGTCCTTCCACCACCAGACCCAGCGGCCCTCGGCCACCCAGTCGCCCCAGGCCATGATGGCGCGACGCTCGCCACAGGACAGCAGGTTGAGCGTGCGCGGCGGCGGTGTGTAGGCCTGCAACTCCCCCGCCCCGATGAAGCGGCGCAGGTTCAGCGCCAGCGGCGGGCCCGCGCGCACGGCGTGGACCCCGCTGCGTGGGTGCGGTGCATCCCACCGGGTGGCCACGTCACCAGCTGCGAACACCGCTGGATGCGAGGCACTCTGCAGGGTGGGGCCGGTGCTGACGAAGCCCCGCTCGTCCAGGGTCAGCCCGCTGGTACCCAACCAGGCCGGAGGCTCCGCGCCGGAAGCGATCACGGGCACATCGCAGGCCAGCCGGGCCCCCGAGGCGAGCACCAAGGCACCCGATTCCACCGAGGTGCAGGCCTCGCGAAACAGCGTCACCCTGTGGCGGGCCAAGGCCTTCAGGCCCTGCGCCACCACGGCGCCCGGGTAGCCGGCCAAGGGTTGAGCACCCCCGGTCACCAAGGCCACGCGGGAGGACCCATCGCCCAGGCGGGCCAGCGCCCAGGCCAGCGCCAGGGCCAGCTCGAAGCCTGCCGCGCCGGCGCCCACCACCACCACGTCGACGGCGCGGCGGGCAGCCTGCTCGCGCAGACGGTCCAGCACCTGGACCAGAGTCTCCACAGGCCGCACGAACAGCGCATGCTCGCGTGCACCGGGCAAGGCGTCGCGGTCCTGCGTACCGCCTGTATCCAGCGACAGCACGTCGTATTCCGCCACCCGGCCGTCAGACAAGGTCAGCACGCGCTGGGCAGCGTCCAAGGCCACGGCCTGCCCCTGCACCAGCGTGACATGGGCCGCCGTGCAAAGGGGAGCCAGCGCTACCCGTGCCTGCTCCGGCGCGTAGTGGCCCGCCACCACCCCCGGCACCATGCCGGAGTAGCTGAGGTGGTCGTGCGGCGTGATGAGCACCGTCTGCGCGCCGGCCAGGGGGTCACGGGCCAGGGCCTGGAGCACGTGAAGGTGGGCGTGGCCCCCACCCAGCAGCACCAGACGCTTCATGGGCGCAAGGTCAGGTCCTGCAACCAGCCCAGGCCGTGACCTCCGGTGTTGTCGGCGTCCGCCCCCACCAGCACGGCCATCAGGGGCGGTACCGTGGTGGTTTCGTCGCCAAAGGCGCGCAGGAAGTCGGCGCGCAGGTCGCGCTGCTCCTGCTGCCACGCGCCCAGGGGCGATTCGCTGCCACGCAGCACCATCCAGCGCATGCGCCGCGTGTGGGCATTGGGCAACACCGCTGCGGTGGGCCCTGCCTGGACTGCACCAAACGAGGTACCACCTGAGGCCCCGGCCACAGTGCCGGCCACAGCGCTGGACGAAACCAGCGGCGCCCACACGTAGCACAGCGTGGCGGCCGGCAACGACTGGCCGGAGGCGGCCCGCGCCACCCGCAGCAGTTGCCGCTCCACGAAGGGCACACGCTCGGCCGGCATGTCAAACAGCAGGCAGACCTTGAGCGCGGCGTCATCACCCGCCTTGGTCAGCAGATCGGCGCGCTCGATGGCACGGTCCAGCCGCCAGCGCCAGGCGATCGTGCGGGCCTGCGCACCGGCCCCCTGCACCGCGTGCACCAGGTTGCCATAGCTCGCGGGCGACTCCACGCTCCAGGCCGGGCGGCCGTCCACCTCGCGCAGGTCGAAGCGCGTGGGCGGCAGCTTCTGCGCCGGCAGCGCTGCAGACACCCAGGCGGCTGCGCCGGGTGGCGCGAGCAAAGGGCTGCCCACCGCAGAGCCGTCGCCCGTGGCGGGCTGCGCCTGGACGATGCAGACCCCGGCCAGCAACGCCACCCGCACGCCCCACTTCAGCGACGCTTGAACCGCCCGGCGGCCGACCGTGCGTCCCGCGCTGAACCCGTCAACCGCAGCAAGGCCCGAACTCAGGTTCCGCCCACTCGATTGAAAACCGCGCTTCACCCGCGCCTCCAGGCGTGAAACCGCTCCACCCAGCGCAACAGGCCCTGGGGCTGGTGGGCCCGCTTCCAGGCCCCGGCCGCGTACTTGGCCGACTCCACCAGCGTGGGGTAGACGTGGATGGTGCCCAGCACCTTGTTCAGTCCCAGGCCATGCTTCATCGCCATCACCCACTCGGCCAGCAGTTCGCCCGCGTGCCGGCCCACGATGGTCACGCCCAGGATGCGGTCCTTGCCCGGAACCGTCAGCACCTTGACCCAGCCCGCTGCCGAGGCACCTTCCGGCCCGACGTCAGGCCCCGCCTCGGGTGTACCGCCCGCTGCGCCGGAGATGCCGCCTTCCACGATCACCCGGTCGAGTTCGTCCAGGTCGAATCGCGTTACCTCGAAGGCCAGGCCCTGCGCCGCGGCCTCCTGCTCGTTCAGGCCCACGCGGGCGATCTCCGGATCCAGGAAAGTGCACCAGGGGATGACGCGGTGGTCCACCTTGAATCGGCGCAAGCTGCCGAACAGGCCGTTGACTGCCGCGTACCAGGCCTGGTGCGCCGCGGCGTGCGTGAACTGGTAGGGCCCGGCCACATCGCCGCAGGCCAGGATATGGGGGAAGACGGTCTGCAAGTGTTCGTCCACCGGGAGCGTGCGTCCGGAGGTGTCGATCCCGAGTTCCTCGAGGCCGAAGCCCTCGAGGCGGGCGCTGCGGCCCACGGCACACAGGATGCGGTCGAACGCGATGCGGTGCTCGTGCCCGTTGCACTGCGTGACCAAGTGCCACGCAGCAGGCTCGGAGGTCTGAGCTGCGCCCGCGGCCGCCTCTCGCTCCATGAGGCCCGTGACGCCTGGATCGCCGCCGGCGTGCGATGCGTCGGCACCGGCGCTTGATGGCTCGGGGCCCGGCTGCGCGCGCTCGCAGCGCACAGCCCGGTGTCCGGTCAGCACCGTCACGCCGTCCATCTCCAGACAACGCCTGGCGTGGCGGGCGGCGTCGGCATCCTCCTTCGGCAACAGTCTCGGGCCCATCTCCACCATGGTGACCTTCGAGCCCAGGCGTGCGAAGGCCTGGGCCAGTTCGCAGCCGATGGGCCCACCCCCCATCACCAGCAGGCGCGGCGGCAGCTCGCGAAGGCCCCAGAGGGTGTCGCTGGTGAGCACGCCAGCCTCCTGCAAGCCAGGCAGCGCCGGCACGACCGGCCGTGCGCCCGTGGCGATGACGATGGCCCGTGTGGACAGCGTGTGGGTCTGCCCGTCGGCCTGCGTGATCTCCACATGCCAGGGGTCGACGACGCGCGCCCGGCCCAACTGCACGTCCACGCCCAGGCCCCGGTAGCGCTCCACGGAATCATGCGGCTCGATCTCGCGCACCACCTGGGCCACGCGGTCCATCACGGCCGGGAAGTCCACCACCACCTTCGCGGGAACTGCGGCGGCGAAGACCGCAGAGAAGGCCGTCGCAGAACAAGACGCCGACAGCCCGGGGTCTGTCGCGCCCGCCGCGACCCCCACGCCAAACCGGTGCGCCTCGCGGATCTCCTGGGCCAGCGTGGCCGCACGGATCAAGGCCTTGCTGGGCACGCAGCCGGTGTTCAAGCAGTCACCGCCCATGCGGTGGGCTTCCACCAGGGTGACGCGGGCCTTGACGGCAGCGGCGATGTAGCTCGTCACCAGCCCTGCGGCGCCGGCGCCGATGACCACCAGATTGCGGTCAAAGCGCCGAGGGCGCCGGTGCCGCCAGGGGGCCAGGGCGCGGCGGGCCTTGAGCGCCGACACCAACCAGCGTCCGGCCAGCGGCAGCACGCCCAGCAGCGCAAAAGCCCCCAGCAACGAGGGCGAGACGATGCCCTGCAGCGAGCTGATCTGCGCCAACTGCGTGCCCGCATTCACGTACACCAGCGTGCCCGCCAGCATGCCCAGCTGGCTGACCCAGGCATAGGTCCACGCCCGCATGGCGGTCAGGCCCATCAGCAGGTTGATGGCGAAAAAGGGCAGCACCGGCACCAGGCGCAGGGTGAAGAGGTAGAAGGCGCCGTCCCGCGCGATGCCACGGTCCACCTCGGCCAGGCGCGCCCCGAAGCGCGATTGCACGGCCTCGCGCAGAAGATGCCGCGACACCAGCATGGCCAGCGTAGCCCCCAGGGTGGAGGCGAACGACACCACCAGCGTGCCCAGCCCCAGGCCGAAGAGGGCACCGCCGGCCAGCGTCAGCGGCACGGCCCCGGGCAGGGACAAGGCCGTGACCGCCACGTAAATCCCGAAGAAGGCCGCGATGACGCTGCCGGGCCGCTGCGCGTACAGCCCGGCCAGATCAGCCTGCGCCGCGCGCAGCTGCTCCAGCGACAGGAAACGTCCGAGGTCGAACGCTGCAAAGCCTGCCACCGCTGCCACCAGCACCAGTGCAAGCACAAACCGCGAGAAGGTGGGGGGCATGGCGCGTGAGGGGCGGTGGTGGGTCATCGGCAGCAGCATGGTGCCACGACGGCGGGCTGCGCACCCGGTGCGGAGCGCGTCAGGGCGTCCTGGCCTCAGCAGCGGACAACTCGCGCCAGCCGAACCACACACGGGTCAGCACGGTCAGGCCGCACAGGCCGGCAAACGCCAACGCCAGCAGCGGGAACGCCTGCGGCCACCAACACATGGCCGCGAAGACCAGCAAGGTCTCGGTGGCCTCGGTCAGCCCGCCCAGGTAGTACAGGCCTTTGGCAGGGTAGGCCGTGCTGCGCAGCCCGCGTCGCTGCGCCAGCACGGCAAACGCCAGGAAGGTCGAACCCGTGCCCACAAAGGCGGCCAGCAGCGTGGCCGCTGCCAGGGCGTTTCGCGCCGGGTCGGCCCAGGCAAACGCAAGGGGGATGCTGGCATAGAACAGAAAATCGAGTGTGATGTCCAGGAAGGCGCCCCGGTCGGTGGGCTGCGTCAGCCGCGCCACCGCGCCGTCCAGTCCGTCCAGCAGGCGGCTCAGCAGCATCAGCACCAGGCCCGCGGCGAACGCCTGCTGCGCGATGCAGGCCGCTGCCGCGATCCCGATGGCAAACCCTGCCCAGGTGACCGCATCCGCACCGATGCCCAGCCGCACCAACCCCCGCGCTCCGGCCTCCAGGCCGGGGCGCAAGCGCGCGATGACCCAGCGGTCCATCATGCTGGGGCCCTACGCCACTGCGCCACCGACCGCACGCAAGTCTGCACCGCTGTGTGCGAACGCGACCTCGAGCGCCAGGCGCACCCCGCGCACCTGTTCGTCGAGTGCGAGCACGGGCTTGCCGGGGGAGTGATCAGCCTGCTCCGGCAGCAGCGGCACATGGATGAAGCCGCTGCGCACGCCGGTGCCAGCCAGTCGCTGCTGCAGGCCGTAGAACACATGGTTGCAGACAAAGGTGCCCGCAGTCTGCGACACCGAGGCCGGCACGCCGGCCTGGTTCAACGCCGCCACCATCGCCTTGATCGGCAAGGTGCTGAACCAGGCTGCCGGCCCCTCGGGCACGATGGGCTCGTCCACCGGTTGGGCGCCCGCGTTGTCGGGAATGCGGGCGTCGTCCACGTTGACGGCCAGGCGCTCGATGGACAAGCCCTCACGGCCGGCCGCCAGACCCAGCGCCACGGCCAGCGTGGGGCGCGTGCGCTCCAGTGCTTCGTCCAGCACCGCCAGCGCGCGGTGGAACACGCAGGGCAATTCCACCGCCACCACCCGCGCCCCGGCAATGAGTTCGCCGTCGAGTTGCCTGGCGATCAGGAGGCTCGGGTTGACGGGGTCACCACCAAAGGGCTCGAAGGCGGTCAGGAGGATCTGGGGGACGGTCATGGCGATGGGAAGTCTATCCATACGCCTTCAGGGTCAGAAGTCCGTTCGCGCCACCAGGCAAGGCATGCACTCGCAACCCGGCCCACCCCGTGCCAGGTGTGGGAGGTGCTGCGGGAGGAGCCAGTGCGGTCGTCTGGCGAACCTGCCCGCCAATGGCTTCATGGAAGAACTCCGGCCCGTTCTGCGTGGTGACGGGCTTGATGAGCCCGCTGTCGCGCGGCACCACCCACTGGATGCTGCCGGGATCGGCTGCGGACCGCAGCAGCCAGATCAGGCCTGCGCGAAGCGCCAGGGGCTCGACCGTTCCGCCGCGTCGCGCTGGCGAAAGGCCTTGGGCGACACTCCCACCGTGCGCTTGAACACCTTTGAAAAGCTGAAGGCGTCCTGGTAGCCCACCGCCGTGGCCACCGCCTCCAGCGATTGGTCGCTGTCGACCAGCAGCTTCATGGCGCGCTGCATGCGCAGGGTGCGCAGGTGGTTGAGCGGCGTGTCGCCCATGGCGTCACGAAAGCGCTCGGCCAGCGCAGTGCGCGACAGACCCGCCTTGCGCGCCAGTGTTTCCAGGGTCCAGGCGTGGGCGCAGTCTTCGTGCATCAGCTTCAGGGCCTGGCGCACCTGTGCGTCGCGCACGGCGTGACTCCAGCCCGCCCGCGACTCCCCTCGCTCGGCGGCGATCTGGCGCAGCGCATAGGTGAACACCACATCCAGCAGCGCGTTCACGATGCTGGCCGAGCCGGAATCGTCTCGGCGCAGTTCCTCCTCGATCAGGGCCGAGGTCAGCGCCAGCGCGCCGAGCTGTGGCCGCTGGGCGGCGGTGAGCACGAACCACGCGGGCAGTTCGGCGAAGAACGGATGCAGCGGCGTGTTCCACAACTGGAAGGCACCGCTGATGACGGCGTTGGCGCCGCCGTCGTCGGCCGCAGGCGCTGCGCCGTCGCCAACCAGCAGCGGCCGCAAGCCCTCAAGAGTGGGCGAGACCGACAACGTATGGACACAGCCGCGCGCCATCACGGCAATGTCGCCGCGGTGCAGGACCAGGGGCGCCTTCAATGCAGGGGCATGCACGTACACCGTGCCCCTCACTACCAGGTGCAGGCCAATGCTCTTGTCGCAGGGAAACCGCACGGCCACGCCGTCGGGCAGTTCGCGCAGCGACAACACTCGGCGGCGCAGGCCGGCCTCCTGAAGAACATCTGTAAGCAAGTCCATTTTGAACTTATGAACATGTAATTTGTACTATTCTACATTCCTAGTACACCATTGGAACGGCATGATGAATGCCTCATCAATTCTCCAAAGGAGTTCACCATGTCCCATGTCCTCGTGTTTGGCGCCAGCGGCACCGTCGGTTCGGAACTGTCTCGCGGGCTCGCCGCCCAGGGCGAGCGGGTGGTCGAAGTCACCAGCCGCCCGCCCCGGACGGCGAACCAGGTGCAGGCCGACCTCGTCACGGGCGCAGGCCTGCGCGCCGCCTTCGACGGTGCGGACCGCGCCTTCCTGCTGTCCCCGCCTGGGCACGTCAACCAAGACGAACTGCTGGGCCCCGTCATTGACGAGGCGCGCGCGCGCGGGCTGAAGAAGGTAGTGCTGATGTCGGCGATGGGCGCCAACGCAGACGAAGCTGCCCCGCTGCGCAAGGCGGAGAAGCAGCTGGAAGCCTCGGGCCTGCCCTACAACATCATCCGCCCCAACTGGTTCATGCAGAACTTCAACACGTTCTGGCTGCAAGGCATCGTTGAACAGGCCACCGTGGCGCTGCCGGTCGGCACGGCCAAGGGCAGCTTCATCGATGCCCGCGACATCGCCGCCGTTGCCGTGAAACTGTTGACAAGCGACACCTTCGCCAACCGCGACTTCGACCTGACCGGCCCGACGGCGCTGGACCACGATGCTGTGGTGACCATCCTTTCGCGCGAGGCCGGCCGCAGCATCAGCTTCCGCGACATCACGCCCGAGGCCATGCTCGAAGGTCTGCTGGCTGCTGGAATGCCCAAGCCCTACTCGCAGTTCCTCGTGATGATCCTCGGTTACTTCAAGGCGGGCTACTCTGAGCGCACCACCGACGCCGTGGCACAGATCCTGGGGCGTGCGCCGGGCAGCTTCGAACGCTACGCATACGACCACCGCACGGCCTGGGCGGCCTGACCGACACCGGGCCAGGCCGACCCCTTTCGTACGGGCCGGCCGGTTGAGCCAGGGCGCGGCCGCAGCGTGTGGGCCGACAAGAAAGCGACGGTGAACGCCCCCAGCGCGTGCGGCCAGACCGTGGGAAAGCGCAACGGTCCGGAAGCTCGGTGGGCAGACCCAGTGTGTTAAGGGAGATCATTGCTCGGTCGAAGCGGACACCTTGATACGGCTGGTGCGGAGCAAGTCAGATTTCCGTCGGTCATGAGGGCCAGCAGCGCCACGCTGCGCCCGCTCTGAGGCGATGAACGGGGCTTGACACTAGACCGACCGGTCTAGAGAATCCGGGATATGTCGCCCAACTCTGCCGCCACGTCGGCCGCTTCCTCCTCCTCTTCTGCCAGCACTCGGGACCGCCTGGTCGACACGATGGCCGCGGCCCTGTGCCGCCGCGGCTATCACGGCGTCGGCCTGGCCGAACTGCTGGAACAGGCCGGCGCCCCCAAGGGGGTGCTGTATCACCACTTTCCAGGGGGCAAGGCCGAGCTGGCCGTGGCGGCGATTCAGCGCGTGGTCGAGCGCCTGGCGACCTCGCTAGACCGGGTGGCCGCCGCCGGGGCGGACCCCGTACCGATGCTGCGCCATTGGATGGCCGCGGCGGAGCAGCAGCTCAGCCGCAGCGGCTTCGAGCACGGGTGCCCGCTGGCCACCGTGGCCCTCGAGTCGACTGCCGAAGACGTGGCCCTGCGCGCCGCACTGGCCGAGGGCTTCGCCACCTTGCGGGGCCGACTCGCGACAGCACTCGCTGCAGGGGGCATGGCCCCGCCCCGCGCGATCCGGCTTGCCGCGCTGGCCGTGGCGGCCTACGAAGGCGCGCTGATGCAGGCCCGCGTGGCCGGCGACGTGCAGCCCATGCGCGACGCTGCCGAGACGCTGCTCGAGCTGATCGGGGCTGAAATGCCCTCCCCGCCCTCCCCGCCCTCCGCGCCCGCCCCTGGACCTTCCACCTCCGGAACAGACCGATGAGTCACGCTGCTTCAATACCGCCTACCGCGTCTACCGACGTGCAGGCGGAAAGCCCCGAACCCAGCCCCGAAGCCCGGCCGATCGAACTGGTCGCCGCTGATGGTTACCGCCTGTGGGCCACCTGCTACGAGCCGGCCGGCGTGCCGCACGCATACCTGGTGGTCGCAGGGGCTACGGGAGTGCCGCAGGGCTTCTACCGCCGATTCGCCCTGCACGCGGCACAGCACGGCTACCGCACGCTGACGCTGGACTACCGGGGCATCGGCCAATCGGCGCCCGCAACCCTGCGCGGCTTCGAAATGCAGTACCTCGACTGGGCGCACCTTGACCTGGCAGCGGCGGTCGAGGCGATGGCCGACGACACCCGACCGCTGTTCATGGTGGGCCACTCGTTCGGCGGTCACGCCTTCGGCCTGCTGCCGAACCATCACCGGGTCGCGCGCTTCGTCACCTTCGCCACCGGGGCTGGCTGGCATGGCTGGATGCCACCACTCGAGCGCGTGCGGGTTCTGGCGATGTGGCGAATCCTGGGCCCGCTGCTGACCCGCTGGAAAGGCTACCTGCCGTGGAGCCTGCTGGGCATGGGCGAGGACCTGCCCCTCAACGTCTACCGGCAATGGCGCCACTGGTGCCGCTTCCCGCGCTACTTCTTCGACGATCCAGCCATGGCCGGCGTAGAGGCACGCTTCGCGGCCGTGCGCACGCCGATCCTGGCGGCGAATGCGCTGGACGACTCGTGGGCGCCGCCGCGCTCGCGCGATGCCTTCATGGCGGCGTACCGGCAGGCGGACGTACGCGCCGTCGACATCGACCCGAGGCGCTTCGGTCCCAAGGCCCGCGGGATCGGGCACATGGGCTACTTCAGGCCGTCGGCGCGCCCGCTGTGGGATGAGGTGCTGGCCTGGTTCGCGCAGCACCCGGAAGTTGACACCCCGCAGCGTGCTCAGGTCGGCGCGCCGTCCAGCGCCAGTTAGTCCTCGCAGCCCTGGGCCCCGGCCGGTCAGGGTCGGCATCGACGAAGCGGTGGGCCGGCGTGACCGGCAAAAGCCGCACCCCAGTACACGTGCGGCATCAAGTTCTCCAAGGCGCGCTCGGCAGGCACGTGCCAAGAAGCGGCATTCCGCACCACGAAGGCTGCATCTCACGACAGCCGCCACCGCTTCGTCGCAGGCCGTTCGCCTGGCGCTCCTTCGGCGCCGAGGATGTGCTCCAACGCCCGGCGGTCGGGCGAAGGAAGCCCACCATGCCCCACACCCCCAGCCTGAACCCCGGCATCACGCAGATCACCCGTCACACCCTCTTGCGGGTGCGGGGCCTGCTCGCGTCCCTCGTGCGGACGGCCGTTTCGCCCCCCCGACCCCGCGCCTCGCGCCAGAGCCCGCCAGCGGCCTAACGGCCGCACCAAGTTCCAGAGCGCCGACATGAACCCCATTGCCTGGCGCGACCGACTGGACCTGCAGCGAGTGGGGATCTCCGGCATGTCGGCGGCCGGCGTCAGCGCGCTGGCGCTCGCCGGGGCGCGGTGGCGCATGATGTCGCTGGTGCGGCATTGCCAGCAGCTCGCGGAGGACGACAAGGGCTTCTGCTTCAACGGAGTGAACGATCGAACCGAGGTGGCCGCACGGCAGTCGCACTACGACGCGGCCAAGGGGGTGCCGGACATGGCCATGCCATTGGAGCTAACGGTATGGCACAGGAACCGGGCACCCCAGGCCGGCGCGGACCCCCCGCCTGAACCACAAGTCGCCGCCGTCGCGCGCATCGCGACCTTTTTCGCGGCTACGCTCGCACCGTGAGCAGAGTCAGGCCCTTCCGACTGGTCCCGCGCGGCGAAGGCGGCGACCTTGTCCGCCGCGCGTCCATCGTGGCCGGGGTCGCGGTGATCATCGCGCTGGTGAACTGGCTGTCAACGGCCGGGCCGCGACGCTTCGACATCAGCCTCGTCTACTCGATGTCGATCAGCCTGATGACGTGGTTCATGACCGACTTCATTCGCTACCCGCTGCGCGAGGTGCTGAACGCCCGGCCGCCCAGCTATTGGCCACCGCTGGGGTATGCGCTGGGCATGCTGGTGGTGGGCATCCTTGTCGGCTATGTCGCAGGCACCGCGATCGGCGACGCCTACGCTGGCGTCTCCACGCTGGAGCTGCTGCGCGTGAACGCCGGGCGCTTCGCGGGCTTCGTCGTCGGCTCGATGGCGGTCAGCCTGGCCTTCATCGGCTTCTTCTACCAGCGCGGGCGCGGCGAGGCGTTGGCGCGGCAGGCCAAAGAGGCCCAACTGGCCTTGCTGCAGTCACAGCTCGAACCGCACATGCTGTTCAACACGCTGGCAAACCTGCGTGTGCTGATCGGGCTGGACGCCGTGCGCGCGCAGGCCATGCTCGACCGGCTGATCGGCTACCTGCGCGCGACCCTCGACGCCTCGCGCAAGCCAGAGCACTCGCTGTGCGAAGAGTTCGCCCGGGTGGCCGACTACCTGACGCTGATCGAGATCCGCATGGGTGCCCGCTTGAAGACGCGCCTGGAACTGCCTGAGGACCTGCGCGAGCGGCCCGTGCAGCCACTGCTGCTGCAGCCGCTGGTGGAGAACGCGATCAAGCACGGTCTGGAGCCCAAGGTCGAGGGCGGCATCGTCGAGGTCATGGCCCGGCGCGACGACAAATACCTGATTCTGACGGTGCGCGACACCGGCCTGGGGCTGAACCACTCCCTGGACAGCGGCAGCACCCGTTTCGGCCTGGAGCAGGTGCGCCAGCGCCTGCTCACGCGCTACGGGGGCCTGGCCGCGCTGCACCTGGAGAACGCCGAGGGCGGCGGCGTCCGGGCCCGGATCGTGCTGCCCATGGAGGACACCTGACCATGCCCGAAGCCGCCCCCACCGCGCTGATAGCCGAGGACGAGCCGCTGCTGGCGGCCGGGCTGCAGGCCGAACTCGCCGCGCTGTGGCCTGAGCTGCGCTTGGCGGCCGTCGTCGGCGACGGCGCCAGCGCGGTGGAGCGTGCGCTCGCGCTGCGGCCGCAGGTGTGTTTCCTGGACATCCGCATGCCCGGCATGACGGGGTTGGAGGCCGCGCAGGCACTGGCGGAGGATTGGCCCGACGGCGAACCCTTCCCGCTGATCGTCTTCGTCACGGCCTACGACCAGTACGCGCTGCAGGCCTTTGAAGCGCAGGCGGTCGACTACGTCGTCAAGCCTGTCGACACCCAGCGCCTGCGCGCCTGCGTCGCGCGACTGCAGGCGCGGCTGGCCGACCGCGCGGCGTCAGCGGCCGCGACGCTGGAGCAGACGGTCGACCAGCTGCGCGCGCTGCTGGTCGCCGCCGCTCCCGCGCCGGTGCCGCGCCTGGAGGTGGTGCAAGCCCAGGTCGGCGCGACCGTGCACCTGGTGCCCATCGACCAGGTGCTGTACTTCGAGGCGGCGGACAAGTACGTGCGCGTCATCACGGCGGCGAAGGAACACCTGATACGCCTGTCGCTGAAGGACCTGCTGCCGCAGCTTGACCCGCGTGTGTTCTGGCAGATCCACCGCGGCACGGTGGTCCAGGCGCGCTGCATCACGACCGCGCGTCGCGACGAGTCGGGCAAGGTCTTCCTGAGCCTGCAGGGCCGGCCCGAGACGCTGACCGTCAGCCGGCTGTACGCGCACATCTTCAAGGGCATGTGAGGGGCGTGGAGGCGGGCCCGCCGGCACGCGCTTCACGGCCGCGGGCCCGCGCTTGACGACACGCGCTGTCGATTCGTCGCCCAACGACTGCAGCGGAGCCGACCTGGCGGGACGATGCGTCCATCGCACCCCGAACCCGGAGCACCCGGAGCCCGAAATGACCGCTGCCAACCCCTTCGTCCGCCTGCTGAACGATCACCCAATCGTCTTTTTCCACCTCGTCACCGCACTCGGTGCGCTGGTGCTGGGTACCGTGCTGATGTTGCGCAGCAAGGGCACCGGCAGCCACCGTGCCCTGGGCTGGACGTGGGTGGCACTGATGGCCTCCACGGCGGTGGCCAGCGCTTTCATCCGCGACTACCGGCTGCCCAACCTTGCGGGCTTCACGCCGATCCACTTCTTCACCGTCTTCCTGGCCTACATGCTCCCGCGCGGCATCTGGTACGCACGCCAGGGCAACGTTGTCGCGCACCGCCAGACCATGCAAGGCCTCTTTCGGGGCGCTTGCGTGATCGCCGGGCTGTTCACGCTGCTGCCGGGCCGCTTCCTCGGCTCGGTGCTGTGGAAGAACGTGATGCCGCTGATCCACTGAGGCCTGCCGCGACACCACCTGGAACGTCGGGCTGGCACGCACTTGCGGCAGCTTGTGCTGCCAGCGCCAGGACGACCTGCCTCCCGAGCGAAGGTACGGCCCGTTCATCCAAGGTCAGCGACGGCGCCTCCAGCCCTCACACCACTCCATATCCTCCCCCACCCGGCGTCTCGATCACGAACACGTCCCCGGGCTGCATGTGCGCGCTGCCGATGTGCGTCAGCACCTCCGTGCGGCCATCGGCGCGCTCGACGCGGTTGATGCCCAGCGCGCCCGGGGCATCCCCGGCCAGGCCGAAGGCCGGCACACGGCGGCCGTTGGAGAGGATGGACGCCGTCATGGATACCTGAGAGCTAAGGACGCGCGGCCTGGACCGGGGGTATCGACCCCAATGCGAGCTTGACGAGTTCGGCCTGCCGCCGGGTCCCAGTCTTGCGATAAAGGCTGAGCAGTTGTGTCTTCACGGTGGAAACGGCGATGCCGTAGATATCCGCAATCTCGGAAGGCGTCGAACCCTGGATCAGGCCTTGCAGCACACGCAGTTCGCTCCCGGTCAGCTCGTACAACTTGGCCCAGGCGTCGCTGGCCAGAGGAGAGAGTTGCCTGGTGTCCTGAATGAACACCGCGTAATGCAGCCCCCCCGACGAGCCCATGTTCTCGGCGACAAACAAGGGCATGATGACGACGATCGTGTCGGCCTCCGCTTGGGGCGCCCGGACGCGCCGTGTTTCGGGAAGCGGCCGTTCCCCTGCGCTTCGGTCGGCTGACTTCAACAGCTTTGCCGGGGGCACGCCGGCAACCGTCAGGGCACCGTTGGACGAAGCCACGATCTGGCCTCTGTCCAACAGTGCGCGTGCCACCTGGTTCGCATGCAGGATGTTTCGCTGTGCATCGACAACGATCGTGGCAGTAATGATCGAATCGATCACTTCCACGAAGCGGCTGCGCTCCACAGCCTGGTGTTCGACGAAATCCGATATCAGCACGGCGCGCTGTACATGGGGCGTGATCAGCTTGAGGGCCTGCCGGTCACGCTCGCCGTAGCGACGCTGATCAAGCTTGCGCGTCAAACCCATGAAGGACAGTTGGGCGTGATGGCGCGTGAACATCGTCATCAAGGTGTCACGAAAGCCCTGTGGCGCTGCCCACTCGCGGTAGATCCGGCTGGCCAGGAGTTCCTCGTCATCGACCAGTTCCGCTGAAAGCGCCGGCTCGCCCACAGCCCGTGCGAGCAACGGATGGATGAAAAGATCCATGCAGTGGTACTTGGCCCTGTACAACTGGTCGAAGTGTTCCGAGATGCCGTGATTGACCAATGTGTACTCTTGGCCCGTCTGCAGGTTGACGATGGCCAGCGTGCCTGCGGCGCTGTCGGAATGAGCGCATATCTGGGCAAGTGCCTTGCCCCAAAGCTCGGGCGCCAGCGCGCAGTCATAGATGACGCCAATCAGGCGACTAAGTTCCTCAGTGCTCATGTTCCCCCCGATTTCTCATGTGGCAGCTGCGATGGATGCCAGATTGAAAGTGTGCCGCAGGCAGGGGCTTGGTGTTGTTCATGTGATCGGCAAGACCGCCACAAGATGGCGGATTAGGACGTCTCGAAGATTGCGTCAGCGATACCTCCATCCCAGGGAACTCCACCAAACGGTTGATGCGAATCTCTTTGCGCTGCGAGAGACTCATGGCATCAGCCGATCCGCATTGACCGATATGCGAATGAACCCGCCGAGTTTTCCCGATTGCACTGACGCAACACGGTGCGGCCATCGCCACAGTGCACGGGCCGCTTATCTGTCCATGTTGTCCTGGGCTTTCACGCTGTCAAGTTCGCTTCGTATCGTCTCGTACCTGCCCACTATGTGGGCCATACAGGCCAGCGGCGATTCCAGCCAACACTCGCTCTGGACCTGGACGACCTGGCTCGGTGCCAACCTGACGATGGCAGCCTGGCTGTACGAGCACAACGGTCAACGCCTCAACCGCGCGGCGCTCGTCAATCTCAGCAATGCGACGATGTGCGGGGGCGTTATTTCTCTGATAGCGGTACACCGCAGTTGGCCTGCTTGACCGGGATCTGCGATGACACTCATCGATCTCATCGGCTGGGCTGCTGCGGCGCTGACGCTACTGGCCTTCACTTTGCGCGACGTTTGCTTGCTGCGTACGGCCTCCCCCGGGGCTGGCGTGGCTTTCACCGTCTATGCGGGGGTCATGGCCACCTGGCGGATGCTGGTGCTGCATGCCGTGCTCCGGCCGATCAACTTGCTGCGGCTGTTGGAACTGCGCCGGAACCAGCGCCCCTCGAACGAGTGCGATGGCCGATTGAGCACGGCATGGCATGCACCCCCGGAAGAACGCCGGTGAGGACGATGAGGCTTTTGCTAGGGCTGGCGCTGCTGTCGCCAGAGTTCAGTGGCGGCGAGGCCTCCACTGGCAAGGCGCAGGCCACGCAGACTGATCGCATGCATGCCAGAGCGGTGGAGTTGTTCCGCCAAGCCCGATTCTCGGAGGCCTATGGGCGCTTCATCGAGCTGGCTAACGAAGGCCATCCGGCATCTTCACGTTATGCGCTCTGGATGTGCGAGCAGGGTCCGGCGCTGTTCGGCAAGGATTGGGATTGCGCACCGCACGAGATCGATGACTGGGCGCTGCAGGCAAAAGTCGCCAGACCAAGTATCGCCGCGGGCCCATACAGCGCGCCCATAAGGCCCGGCCGTCCGGCGCCGCGCTAACGAGGCGGCTCGCCTTTGGGTGGCCGAGAAAACGCGCTGCGGGTCCGCGCCTAGTGTTTGAAACGTGCGGATGCATCTCTGCGGTGGTGTCGGACTCCCTGACGGAGACCCGCGTTATGTTGAGGCTCGCTGGCGCACCACAAAGTCGACCTGCTCCGCGAGGACGATATTCCATGAAGAAGTTTCGCGAGCTGACCGACGAGATCGCCCGCCTGCTGGCCTCCGAGACCACCGCCGACTTCCCGCTGGAGAAGACCAGCGTGCCATGCTGAAGCGGGCCGAACGAGGTAGATGAGAGCGCATGGAGCGAGGTGAACGCACGCCATGGTTCGCGCATCCGGGGGGCCAACAGATTGCCGTGTACGCACACGCCGCAGCGCAGCGTCAGACAGACGTGGGCCAGGACGCCGTGTTCGAGGAAGGCGCCGAAATCTTCGCTGATGAACCGCGGCAACGCGGCCACGGTGCTGACCTCGGTGTGGGCGATGAAGCCGGCCGCGAACTGCTACACCATGCAGTACACCGCGTTCGGCGGACCCGTCCCGAGCGTCGTCACCCCACCCCGAACCCTCCCCCACCTGGCGTCTCGATCACGAACACGTCCCCGGGCTGCATGGGCGCGCTGCCGATGTGCGTCAGCACCTCCGTGCGGCCATCGGCGCGCTCGACGCGGTTGATGCCCAGCGCGCCCGGGGAACCCCCGGCCAGGCCGAAGGCCGGCACGCGACGTCCGTTCGACAGGATGGAGGCGGTCATGGGCTCCAGAAAGCGCACGCGCCGCACGCCGCCGTCGCCGCCGCGCCAGCGCCCTGTGCCGCCCGAGCCCTGGCGGATTTCGTAGCTGTCCAGGCGAACGGGGAAGCGGAACTCCAGCACCTCCGGGTCGGTCAGGCGCGAATTCGTCATGTGCGCCTGCACCACCGAAGTGCCGTCGTAGCCGCCCGTCACCTGCCCGTCCGGGCCCGTCCACACGCCTGCACCGGTACCGCCGGAGATGGTCTCGTAGTACTGGTGCCGCTCGTTGCCGAAGGTGAAGTTGTTCATCGTGCACTGGCTGGCAGCCATCAGGCCCAGGGTGCCGAACAATGCGTTGGTCACGCACATGGAGGTTTCGACGTTGCCCGCCACCACCGCCGCAGGCGAGCGCGGGTTGAGCATGCAGCCTTCAGGCACGATCACGTGCAGCGGCTTCAGGCAGCCGGCGTTCAGCGGGATGTCGTCGTCCACCAGGGTGCGGAAGACGTACAGCACCGCGGCCATGGTCACGGCCTTGGGCGCATTGAAGTTGTTGGGCAACTGCGCGCTGGTGCCGGTGAAGTCGATGGTGGCCTCACGCGCGGCGGTGTCCACGGTGATGCGCACGCGGATGTGCGCGCCGTTGTCGAGCTCGAGGTCGAACTGGCCGTCGCTCAGGGCCGTGATCACCCGGCGCACCGATTCCTCGGCGTTGTCCTGCACGTGGCGCATGTAGGCCGACACCGTCTCCAGACCGAACTGCACCACCATGGCCCGCAGTTCCTGCACCCCCTTCTCGTTGGAGGCGATCTGCGCGCGCAAGTCGGCAATGGTCTGGTCGGGGTTGCGGGCCGGCCAGGCGCCTGAGGCCAGTTGCGCGCGCAGCTCCGCCTCGCGCAGTGCACCGTCGCGCACCAGCAGGAAGTTATCGAACAGCACGCCCTCCTCGGCTATGGTGGAAGAGAAGGGCGGCATGGAGCCCGGCGTGGAGCCGCCGATGTCCGCGTGGTGGCCGCGCGAGGCCACGAAGAAGGACGGCGCGGCATCCGCCGCCTGCAGGAACACGGGCGTCACCACCGTCACGTCGGGCAGGTGCGTGCCGCCGTGGTACGGGTCGTTCAGCACATAGGCATCGCCCTCGCGCATGTGCGGGTTGCGCTCGATGACGGTCTTGATGGATTCGCTCATCGAGCCCAGGTGCACCGGCATGTGCGGCGCGTTGGCGATGAGATGCCCTTGCGCGTCGAACAGGGCGCAGGAGAAGTCAAGCCGCTCCTTGATGTTGACCGAGTAGGCGGTGTTCTGCAGGCGCAACCCCATCTGCTCGGCGATGTTCATGAACAGGTTGTTGAAGACCTCCAACATCACCGGATCGGCCTCGGTGCCCACGGCGTGCGCCGATTCGCGCGGCGCCGTGCGGCGCAACTCCAGCGCCCCCTCGGCGGTGCGCACGGCACGCCAGCCGGGTTCCACCACGGTGGTGGCGTTGCGGTCGGTCACGATGGCCGGGCCGTCCACGGCCGCGCCCGGGGCCAGCGCCTCGCGTTCGTGCAGCGCAGCAGTCGTCCAGCCCGCGCTAGCGCAGTGCATCTGCACCAAGGCCAGGGGCGCGCCCGGTGCGGTCTCCGGCAAAGCTTGGACCGTCAGCGCAAGCGACGAGGTTTCGCCCGCGGCCACCGCCTCCACCGACACGGCCTCGATCACCAGCGGCCGACCGGCCATGAGAAAGGCAAAGCGCTGCTTGTAGGCCGCATCGAAGGCCTGCGAAATTGCCGTGGTCAGGTTCAAAGGATGATCTGCAACGTCGGCATGGACCGGCCACTCCAGCACCAGCGCCGTGTCCGTGCCCTGGTAGCGCACGTGCACGCGCGGCCGGCACTGCACGCCTGCGTGCGAGACGCCCTGCTCCACCAGTTCCGCGGCGGCCGCCGCAGCCAACTCGTCCAGCCGCACCCGGGCGGCCTGCAACCCGGCGGCGTCCAGCAACTGTTCCACCGAGCCTTCGCGCATGGCGATCTGATCGGCCAGGCCCATGCCAAAGGCCGAGAGCACCCCTGCCAAGGGGTGGATGTACACGCGCGACATCCCCAGCGCATCGGCCACGGCACAGGCATGCTGTCCGCCAGCCCCGCCAAAGCACTGCAGGGTGTAGCGCGTGACGTCGTAGCCCCGCGCTACCGAGATGCGCTTGATCGCATTGGCCATGTTCTGCACCGCGATCTGCAGGAAACCTTCGGCCAGGGCTTCCGGCGTGGTGGCGCGTCCGGTGCGCTGCGCGACGTCGGCGGCGAGGGCCTCGAAGCGACGGATCACCACCTCCCGGTCCAACGGCTCGTCGGCACCAGGACCGAACACGCGGGGGAAGTGCGCCGGCTGCAGCCGACCCAGCATCACGTTGGCATCGGTCACGGCCAACGGCCCGCCGCGGCGGTAGCAAGCGGGGCCGGGGTTGGCACCGGCACTGTCCGGCCCCACGCGCAGCCGCGCGCCGTCGAAGTGCAGCACCGAGCCGCCCCCGGCGGCCACGGTATGGATGCTCATCATGGGCGCGCGCATGCGCACGCCGGCCACCAGGGTTTCGAAGGCGCGTTCGAAGGTGCCGGCAGCGCCGCCACTGAAATGGCTGACATCGGTGGACGTGCCGCCCATGTCGAAGCCGATGATGCGATCGTGCCCCGCAGCCACCGCCGTGCGCACCATGCCCACGATGCCGCCGGCCGGGCCGGAGAGGATGGCGTCCTTGCCCTGGAAGCGGTGCGCCTCGGTCAGGCCGCCGCTGCTTTGCATGAAGAACAGGCGCACCCCCGGCATCTGCGTGGCCACGCGGTCCACGTAGCGGCGCAGGATGGGGCTGAGGTAGGCGTCCACCACCGTGGTGTCGCCGCGCGACACCAGCTTCATCATGGGGCTGACCTCGTGCGACACGCTCACCTGCGTGAAGCCCATCTCGCGCGCGATGCGCGCCGCCGCGGCCTCATGCGCGCTGAAGCGCCAGCCGTGCAGGAAGACGATGGCGCAGGAGCGGATGCCGGCGTCCAGGGCCTGCTGCAGCGAGGCGCGCAGCGCCGCCTCGTCCAGCGGCGTGATCAGATCACCGTGCGCGCCCATGCGCTCCTGGGCCTCCGCCACCTGCTCGTACAGCAGTTCGGGCAGCAGGATGCGGCGGTCGAACAGGCGCGGCCGGGCTTGGTAGGCAATGCGCAGGGCGTCGCGGAAACCCCAGGTGGTGACCAGCAGCGTAGGTTCACCCTTGCGCTCCAGCAGCGCGTTGGTGGCCACCGTGGTGCCCATCTTCACGCAGTCCACCTGCTGCGGCGTGATGGCCTCACCGGGCCGCAGGCCCAGCAGGCGGCGTATACCTTCCACCGCCGCATCGGCGTACTGCTCGGGGTTCTCGCTCAGCAGCTTCAGCGTGTGCAGTGCACCGTCAGGCGCACGCCCCACCACGTCGGTGAAGGTGCCGCCACGGTCGATCCAGAATTGCCAGCGGGAGTCGGTCGTCATGTCATCAGGCTCGAGCGGTCATGGACTTGCGGGGTGACCGACGTCACCCGGCAGCTTCGGGAATCGCGTCTGCGGCATCAGCACGCCAAGGAACGGCGGCTGCGGCACGCCGTGTGACGTCAAAGCGAGGTGGCCGCTCGCGCGGCTTGGTC
>Ga0315907_10000568_pt1 | contig 52746 bp, 52 predicted proteins | sample LakEriMetagenome_3_FD_203525 | JGI IMG/M metagenome (GOLD analysis project Ga0315907, IMG submission 203525) | Freshwater fungal communities from buoy surface, Lake Erie, Ohio, United States - Buoy 12 MA123 | ecosystem: Environmental > Aquatic > Freshwater > Lake > Lake biofilm | place: USA... | reverse complement strand
AAAAGCCGTCCGCAAGCCCCCAAACAGCCGTTTTCAAGCCAAAAACGCGCTGTGCCTTAGTAAATCAAGCACTTATAGCTATTATTTATATAGCATTCAACCCACTACCGCCAAACGCCACAGCGACGTAACCTCTGCCGCGCGGGCTGCGTGCAAGGGGTCTGTGGGGTCTGTTGCCTTGGGGTGGTGGGGGCGCACGTCGTGGCGGGCCAGGACTTGCAGGCCTGCTTGGGCGATCCATTCTTGCAACTGGATGCGGGTGCGCAGGCCAAGGTGTTCTGCCAGGTCTGACAGCACCAGCCAGCCTTCGCCACCGGGCGCAAGGTGCTGAGCCAGCCCTGCCACAAAGCTGCGCAGCATGCGGCTGTCGGGGTCGTACACGGCGTTTTCGATGGGGGCGCTGGGTTTGCCGGGCAACCACGGGGGGTTGCACACCACCAAGGCGGCGCGGCCTGGGGGGAAGGTGTCGATTTGCTGCACCTGTACCTGGGCAGCACAGCCCAGGGCTTGCAGGTTGGCTTGGGCGCAGGCAACGGCGCGGGGGTCTAGCTCGGTAGCTAACACCTGGGGCACGCCACGGCGGGCCAGTACAGCGGCCAGCACGCCGGTGCCGGTGCCTATGTCAAACGCGCACGCGCCGGGGGCCAGGGCTGCGGCGGGCAGCGGGGTTTGGGCGATGAGGTCGATGTATTCGCCGCGCACGGGCGAGAACACGCCGTAGTGGGGGTGGATGCGGTTGCGCGGCGGCGCGCCCAGGGCGGGGATTTCTATGCCTTTTTTGCGCCATTCAAACGCGCCCACAATGCCCAAAAGCTCGCGCAGGGGGGCTACGCTGCCCTGCCCTGCGTTGGCTGCGGGTGCGCCCCAGGCCTGGGCGCAGGCGGCTTGCCAGTCGGGCGCGCGGCGCAGGGGGATGTTGTGTTGCGCATCGAGCGGGATGAGCAGCGACGACAGCACCCGCGCGCGCTGGGCTTGGGCTTGGCGGTGGCGGTAAAACGCGGCGGCGGGGGTGTCGATGGCATCGGGCACGGCAGCGGTTTTTGTATTGGCTGCGGCGGGTGCGGCCAATGCAGCGGCGGTCTTAGCGCTAACGCGGCGCGTGGGTTTGCCACGGCCTTTGGCGTTTGGGCCTGCTTTGCCGCCCGTTTTGCTGTTGGGCCCACTGCTGCGGTGTGCATCAACCCTGCGGGCAAGGGCTTGCAGCAGCAGGCGTGCGTTTTGAAAGTCGCCCTGCCACAGCAAGGCTGTGCCTTGGCAGGCCAGGCGGTAGGCGTCGTCGGCGCGCAGGGTGTCGTCCACCACTTGCACGCGGGCGGGGGCAGTGGCAATGCTCTCGGAGCGCCACTGGGCGCTGTGTTCTTGGCCCAGGTGGCTCCAATGGATCATGGCGGCTTAGGCCAGACTGCGTTGCAGGCGGATTTCTTCAATGCGCACGGTGCCTACCAAGCTGGTGCGGGCGCTAGACAGCTCGCGCTTGAAGCCGGCCAGCTCAAAAAAGCGCATGGCGCGTTCGTTGCGCAAGGGCACCCACAGGGTGACGTTGGTGCAGCCTTCTTCTTGCAGGCCTTCGCGGGCGGCGTCCCACAGGGCCAGGCCTACGCCTTGGTCCCAATGGGTGGGGGCCACGTACATGGCCCAGATCTCGCCCGTGGTGGGGCGGGATTTTTCATCGCGTGAGCGGTCGTAGCCCACAAAACCGATGATTTTTTCGCCTTCGATGACGACCTGGACTTGGGGCTCGCAGTACTCGATGGCCTCGCGCCAATAGGCTTGGCGCTTGTCCACCGACATGGACAAGGTTTTGAGCTGATCGTCTGGCAAGACGCCACGATAGGCCTCTAGGGCAGAAGTGGTGTGGAGTTGGGCAATGGCTTTGGCGTCGCGCAAAGAGGCGGGACGCACCTGAAAACTGACCTGTGTACTGGACATGGGAACTACAAAACGAAACAAAAAGACGATGAATGCAAATCGCAAAGGAAGGCGATTGTCGCCGCAAACGACTTTGTGCCCTCCAAAAGATGTACGGGGTGTGACAAAAACGGGATAGTTGGGGTGCAGTGAAAGGGCATCAACGCGCGTGCCAACGCTGCAGCCAGCCTAGCAAGCGGTCAAACCGCGCACCGTATGGCGGGTACAGCCAAGGCACCGCAGACCAGCGCGATTGCACCAGCACGGCACGCTGGTGCGACAAGCGGTCAAACCCCGATTGGCCCCTGCATGTGCCGCTGCCACTGTCGCCCACCCCACCAAAAGGCAGGCCGGAGTGGGCCGCGTGCAGCAAGGTGTCGTTGATGGTGATGCCGCCACTGAGGGTGCTGTACAGCACCTTGTCGCGTGCAGCCGCGCCGTGGCCAAACCAGTACATGGCCAGGGGGCGCGGGCCATGGTTGATGTGGGTGATGGCGTCGTCCAAGCGGTCGTAAGCCACCACGGGCAGGATGGGGCCAAAAATTTCTTCTTGCATGAGCTGCATATCAGACGTGACGCCCATGACCAGGGTGGGCGGCATTTGGCGCGCACTGCCATCGCCCAGGCGGTTTTGCAGACTTGGCTCGGGGGTGTTGGTAGCAGCGCCTTCTATGGCAAGCACCTGCGCGCCCAGTTGCTGGGCTTGTTGCAGCAGGTTGCGCAGCCGGGCCAGGTGGCGCGGGGTGATGATGGCGGTGTAGTCGGGGTTGCCGGTAAAGCTGGGGTACAGGCGCAGCACGGCTGCTTGGTAGGCCTGCGCAAAGGCGGCCTCTTGGCCCCGGGGCAGCAGCACGTAGTCGGGCGCAATGCAGGTTTGCCCGGCGTTGAGCAGTTTGCCGTGGGCGATTTTGAGGGCGGCATCGGCCAGGTCGGCGTCGGCATCAATCAGGCAGGGGGATTTGCCGCCCAGCTCTAGGGTGGTGGGTGTTAGGTTGGCTGCGGCGGCTTGGGCCACCTTGCGGCCTACGGTGGTGGACCCGGTAAACACCAAGTGATCCAGCGGCAGCGATGCCAGCAGCGCTGCCGTGGCGCTGTCGCCTTGCACCACGCAAAACTCGTCGGGCGCAAAAAACCGGGCCACCCAGTGGGCCAGTTGGGCGCTGGTGTGAGGGGCCAGTTCGCTGGGTTTAAGGATGACGCGGTTGCCTGCTGCCAGCGCGGTAATGACCGGGGCCAGGGCCAGTTGTACGGGGTAGTTCCACGGTGCAATGACGCCCACTACGCCCAGGGGCTGGGGCTGCACCCAGGCCTGCGCCGCTTGCAGGGCCAAGGGGGTGCGCACTTTGCGCGGTTTCATCCAGCGCGGCAGGTGGCGCAAGGCGTGGGCCAGTTGCTGGCGCAGGGGTAGTAGGTCGGCCAGCTCTGTAACCCGGGGGGAGCGTATGCCAAAGTCGGTTTGCACTGCTGCGGCCAGGGTGGCGCCATGCTCGTCCAGCAGTTTGCCCAGGCGCAAAAGGCGCTCGCGGCGCACCAGCAAGGGCACGTCTAGGTGCTGGCGGCTGGCGTGGCGCTGGGCCTCAAAAATGGCATGGATGTCGGCCGGTAGCGTGCGGGCAAAACCACTGCCTGCAATACCTGTGGCCGGGGCTGGTGCGGTGCTGCTCATGCAGCGCCGCCGGGTTTGCGGGGCTGCACATCAATCACATCGGCATCGCTGACATCGCGGGCACCGGGCAAGGTGGCGCTGCGCAGGGTTTTTTCGTTGCTGCGGGCTGCCCAGCGGGTAGTGGTGCTGCGGTAGGCACTAAAGCCCTGGCGGGGGTTCACGCGCCACACCCAGGGTGCCACGGGCTTGCCCGTAAGGCGCGCCCACAGGGCACGCGCACCCCACAGCAGGCCCAGCAGCAGTGCCAGGGTGGCCAGCACCGCAAACATCAAAAGGCCCAGGGCAAACAGCGCTACACGCAGCACAAAGCCCACCAGGGTCATTAAAAAATCGTTCAAAACCAGCGTCCTTTCTTGCGGCACCTTAGTACCGCTGCCGATTGTGGCTTGTCAAAAGGCCCCATGTTGGAGTGACATTGGGGCCTTTTGCATCAAACCGTACCAAACTGGAACACGCCCGGCGACTGCACCGGGTCTACGTCCACCGGAATGACGCTTTTGGGTGCAAAGCGGCCCTCTAGCAGCAGCTTGGACAAGGGGTTTTCTATGCGCTGCTGGATGGCGCGCTTCAAGGGTCGGGCACCGAACACGGGGTCGAACCCCACTTTGGCCAGTTCGGCCAGGGCGGTGTCTGACACTTGCAGCGTCAAGTCCATCTTGGACAACCTAGTTTGCAAAAGTTGCAGCTGTATGCGTGCAATGGCGGCAATGTGCTGGGCATCCAGGGCATGGAAGACCACGGTTTCGTCGATGCGGTTTAAAAACTCGGGGCGGAAGTGGTTTTTAAGCTCGCCCCACACCGCGTCTTTGATGTCGTCAGCATCTTGCCCCACCATCGCCTGGATAAGGTGGCTGCCGATGTTGCTGGTCATGACGATGACGGTGTTTTTAAAGTCCACGGTGCGGCCCTGGCCGTCGGTCAGGCGGCCGTCGTCCAGCACTTGCAGCAGCACGTTAAACACATCGGGGTGGGCTTTTTCTACCTCATCGAGCAGCAGCACGCTGTAGGGCTTGCGGCGCACGGCCTCGGTCAGGTAGCCGCCTTCTTCGTAGCCCACGTAGCCGGGGGGCGCACCAATCAGGCGGGCCACCGAGTGCTTTTCCATGAACTCGCTCATGTCGATGCGGATGAGGTGGTCTTCGCTGTCAAACAAAAAGCCTGCCAGCGCCTTGCACAGCTCTGTTTTGCCCACGCCAGTGGGGCCCAAAAACAAAAACGAGCCGGTGGGGCGGTTGGGGTCTGACAAGCCCGAGCGCGAGCGGCGAATGGCGTTAGCAACTGCTGCAATGGCCTCGTTTTGGCCCACTACACGTTCGTGCAGCTTGGCCTCCATTTGCAAGAGCTTGTCTTTTTCGCCTTGCATCATTTTGGACACCGGAATGCCCGTGGCACGGCTGACCACTTCGGCAATTTCCTCTGCGCCCACTTGGGTGCGCAGCAAACGCGGGGCGCTGCCGGGGGTGTGCTTGCTGGCCTCTTTGGCCTGGGCCTCGCGCAGTTGTTTTTCTAGGTCGGGCAGCTTGCCGTATTGCAGCTCGGCCACTTTGTTGAAGTCGCCTTTGCGGGTGAACTCCTCAATCTGGAACTTGAGCTTGTCGATGGCCTCGCGCACCTGGGCGCTGCCCTGGGCTTGGGCTTTTTCTAGCTTCCAGACCTCGTCCAGGTCGGCAATTTCTTGTTGCAGCTTGGTGATTTCTTCTTCGATCAAGGCAAAGCGCTTTTGCGAAGACTCGTCGGTTTCGCGGCGCACGGCTTCGCGCTCGATTTGCAGCTGGATCAGGCGGCGGTCAAGTTTGTCCATCACCTCGGGCTTGGAGTCCATCTCGATCTTGATCTTGGCCGCAGCTTCGTCAATGAGGTCGATGGCTTTGTCGGGCAAAAAGCGGTCGGTGATGTAGCGGTGGCTGAGCTCGGCTGCGGCCACGATGGCGGGGTCGGTAATGTCAACGCCGTGGTGCACTTCGTACTTTTCTTGCAGGCCGCGCAAGATGGCAATGGTGGCCTCTACTGTGGGTTCGCCCACCAAAATCTTTTGAAAACGGCGCTCTAAAGCGGCGTCTTTTTCAATGTACTTGCGGTATTCGTCCAGGGTGGTGGCGCCCACGCAGTGCAGCTCGCCACGCGCGAGGGCGGGTTTGAGCATGTTGCCCGCATCCATAGCGCCCTCGCCTTTGCCTGCACCCACCATGGTGTGCAGCTCGTCAATAAAGACGATGGTTTGGCCTTCGTCTTTGGCCAACTCGCTCAGCACGGTTTTTAGGCGCTCTTCAAACTCGCCCCGGAATTTGGCACCGGCCAACAGCGCGGCCATGTCCAGGCTGAGTACGCGCTTGTTTTTAAGGCTGTCAGGCACCTCGCCTGCCACAATGCGCTGGGCCAAGCCCTCGACAATCGCGGTTTTGCCTACGCCGGGTTCGCCAATCAGCACCGGGTTGTTTTTGGTGCGGCGCTGCAGCACTTGAATGGCGCGGCGTATCTCGTCGTCGCGGCCAATCACCGGGTCTAGCTTGCCCATGCGGGCACGCTCGGTCAGGTCAAGGCAGTATTTGGCCAGGGCACCGCGCTGGCCTTCGGCCTCGGCGCTGTCCATTTTTTGGCCACCGCGCACGGCGTCAATCGCGGCCTCTAGGCTTTTGCGGCTCAGGCCGTTGGCTTTGGCAATGTCGGCAGCATCGCCCTTGCTATCTACCAGCGCCAGCAAAAACAACTCGCTGGCAATGAACTGGTCGCCACGTTTGATGGCCTCTTTTTCTGTGGCTTGCAGCACGCGCCCCAGCTCTGGCCCGCCCTGCACTTGGTCATGCCCCTGCACATGCGGCAAGCGCTTAACGGCGGCCTCGGCCGCAGTGGTAAGCCCGGCCACGTTGGCCCCTGCCCTTTGCAGCAAGGCCTTGGGGCCGTCGTCTTGGCGCAGCATGGCCAGCAGCACATGCACGGGCTCGATGTAGGCGTTGTCATTGCCCAGCGCAAGGCTTTGGGCGTCGCTTAAGGCTTCTTGAAACTTGGTGGTGAATTTGTCGATACGCATGGGGCAATCCTCTGAATTGATCACCACTTGAGGCAAGCAGGGGCATATTTCAAGCCAAGCCCGGTTGCTGGGGCTTGATGTGCATCAAATGCAGCGTGGTGGTCGGGGTAGCAATCGCTATCAAATAAATAGCTACAAGTGCTTTTGATACTGAGGCACAGGGCCAATTTGGCTTAAAAATGGCTTGCCAGTGCTGTTTTTGGGCTTATTGCTACCGAAAACATATCAACATATGACATGGATAATGAGGTAAGGCCGTATTTGACACCGAATTAAGCCTTTGTGGACTGCCTGATACCGTGCCCGCGCAGACCACAGAGCGTTATGCAGAGGCTCCCTCGGCATTACAGGCGCTGATGCCCCAGCGGGCCAAGGCTGCATCGTCGCTGACCCGGGCATCTACCCAGCGGGCACCATCAGGGGTTTGCTCTTTTTTCCAGAAAGGGGCTTGGGTCTTGAGGTAGTCCATCAAAAACTCGCACGCCAAAAAGCTCTGCCCCCGATGGGCGCTGGTGACGGCCACCAGCACGATCTGGTCTAGGGGCTGCAGCAAGCCCACCCGGTGGATGACACGCGCACCCAAAATGTCAAAGCGCGCAAAGGCCTGGTCCACCATTGCGTCGATGGATTTTTCGGTCATGCCGGGGTAGTGCTCTAGCTCCATGGACGCCACGGCATCGCCCTCGTTGCGGTCGCGCACCGTGCCCACAAAGCTGCACACCGCGCCCACGCCCGGGTTGCCCAGCCGCAGGGCGGCCAGCTCGGCAGAGACATCAAAGTCTTGGGTTTGAATGGAAACACGGCTCATGGGGCAGACACCTGTAGGCGCAATAAGGTCAAGGGGCGCGGTGCAAACGGGGCGCCGCCAGCAATGCATGCTCTTCTTGCAGCACCTTTTGCAACTGCACCAGTGCAGGCGTGCTGGGCAACTGCGCCACCAGCGCTTGCAGGCGCAGCACATCGGCAGCCGTTGGGGCCACTTTGATTTGGGCCACCGCCGCAGGCAGGTTGCCAGCGCGGATCAAGGCCAAAACCTTGGCGGGCCATTCACTTTTGGGTTTTGCCATGGGCAGTAGGGGGTGGTTGTGGTGGGGGGTAGTATCGCGCTGAAAAAGACGCTGTGTGCAAGCCAACGGCAAACACCCAACAGACGGATGGTGCGCCAAGTTTTGATCAACAAATAAGTGACGATTTTAAATTTTTGGGAGAAAACAGATGCGCCTTGACTGGTTCAGCCCCCGCAAACTTGCTCTGCGGTTTGCAGCGGGGCAAGTACATAACCGCGAGATTGCCTATTTGATACTCGGCAATCTCGTCTTTGGGTCTGTTATCTTTTACGCAGCATTTACCCGGGCAAATCCACCGTGGACTTTGCTGAGCTTGGTGGAATGCATCATCGTAATAACCGTCACCCTGATTGGTTTTACCAAGGTGTACGACGCCGCTGGCTCAGACACCAACAACTCTTTTGCTGCGCTTTTCAACTGCCTATCTTTTGGCGTATGGTTTTGGTCCACCGCCATTGTGTGGAGCGTTTACTGGGTGGTGATTTGGGGGTTTGAGTACAGCCTAAGCGCTGCCTACAAGTTTGATCGACTACCGATTGCCCAAAATCTGGTCGCTATTGGCGGTAGCTTTGAATGGCTTTGGACATTTTTAGCGACTTTGCTGTGGCAGGTGATTTACTTCGCGTGGATGACCAAAGCGATTGCACATACTCGCAAGTAAAGGTTGTTCACGCATCCAAAAAATTCCCATGCCCACTCGAACCATCACCACCCCCCAGTACACCCTGTTCCCCTCCCCCCGCAACCAGCACAAAGAGCTTTTTGCGCACCAGGTTTTTGTGCCCTACCCCTACGCCTTGGTTGACCTGCCCAGCATGCACCTGCGGGGCAAATACAGCTTGTATGCGGCTTGCCGTTTGTCGGACAGCAAAATGGGCCAATTGGTTACGCTGGAACTGGCAGACGATGTGGCACGCTTTGAAGCGCAGTTTGTGCCTGACTGATTGCCCCATTGAGTGCCCCATTGAGTGTCCAACCAAGCCCGCCAACCACCGCCCCACACCCATGCACGACGACAACCAAATCCTGGTACCGCCCTCTTTTATGGCTGTGTACAGCGACGCACGGCAGCGGCTGACCGAACATGCTGCCGTGGTGCGGGCCCGCTACGAGCTGTGCGAAGACTTGGCGGGCCACTTGGTAGAACACGCCCAAACGCTGTACCACGTGCAAGCCCCCAGCGAGGCCGAGATTTTGCGGCGCATCCACGCAGGGCTGTGCACGGCAGAGTCTGGCGTCAGTGCCGATGAAGCCACCTGGGTCACCACCCGCTTGGCAGAGCTGCTGAACTGGCCTTGCCCGGTATTGGTGCAAACGCCTGGGGAACCACTGCCAAACCCCAGTTTGCAAAACGCCCAGTAGCCGCTATCCTGAAATTGCTGCCTGTGGCCTACCACGGGGGCGTATTCCGCAAGTCATTCAAGTCCAGGCGCAAAGCCGCAGGCAGTGCACACGCACAACGCCAGGCAACAGGAATGATGGAGCGGAACAACAGGAGTCTTGCCATGCTGCGCTTTCTTGCATTGACCACCGCCCTGTGCTGCACCACCCCGCTGATGGCGGGCAGTGCGTCTTACAACGTGAGCAACGACCAGATGTTTGTGACCGACCTTGGACTGGCTGGCAAAACCACGCGCTATCGCGATGTGCTGCTCAAAATGCGGGCCATGCCGGTGATTTTGCTGGGCGATGCGCGTGCCACCACGTTTAGTTTTAACGAAACGACGGGCGTGATGCACCTGCCCAATGTGGTGTACCAAGGGCGGGCGTATTCAGGGGTGCGCATAGAAGGCGCGCAGTTTGATGTACTGGCCGTAGGCTCGGGCTACGAGGCTGCGCCGCTGGCGTTTCCGGGGGCGGCCAGCTTTGGGGCGCAGGCCACGGGCGGGCGCGGTGGGCGGGTGATTACCGTCACCAATCTCAACGCCAATGGGCCCGGCTCGCTGCAAGCAGCGCTGGATGAACAAGGCCCGCGCACGGTGGTGTTTGCTGTCAGCGGTTTGATTGATGCGCCCATTCACCTCACGCGGGGCGATGTGACCATAGCCGGGCAAACCTCGCCCGGTGGCATCACCATCAGGCAACTGCACACCACCGAGGAGCCGTTTTGCGACCAGCGCGTAGAGTGTGCAGCCACCGCCCGCAAGGCAGACAACTGGATCATGCGGCATGTGCGCATACGGCCCAACGCCCAGCATGACGATGGCCTGCGCTTGCGCTACACACGCCGCGCCGTGGTAGACCATGTGTCGATTGGCGGCGCGGTGGACGAGGCCGTTGAAATCTCATACGCCCAAGACATCACCATACAAAACACCATCATTGCCGAAACCGTGGGCGACCACGCTGACCGTGGTGGCGTACTCATCAACTACAGCAACCCCAGCCAAAGCTACGAGCTCACGCGGCTGGCGCTGCACAACAATGTGTTCAACCGCATTTTGGGCCGCTACCCCGAGTTCTCGCGCGAGAGCGCAGCTGCGGGTAATTCGGTAATGGATGTAGAGCTGTCTAACAACCTGTACTGGGACATGGGTTACTTTGTGGACATCAACAACACCACCATATCGGCCTCAGACAGCGGCCAGCCCATTTACTACCGGCTGAACTTTGCCCACAACTACGCCGTGGCCCGCAACGCCAGCCAGCCCGAGCCCATGCGCTTTGGCATGGTGCACATTGCCACGCCGCAGGGCGCGCAGCCGCGCACCACCACGTGGTTTAGCGGTAACCAAATCAACCTGTACCCGCAGCTAAGTGACTACGGCCTGCTGTATTGCTGCAACGACTTTCCTGACGAGCCCCGCAGCAACGCAGCACCCGCCTACGCGGTAGGGCAGCGGCACGACTTTCCGGGCATGGGCTATGCGCGGGCTACCGACCTGCCCGCATTGAGCGTGCTCAAGGCTGGGGCTTTCCCCCGCGACCCCATGGATAAGCGCCTGATGCAAGCGGTAGAGCGGCGCGAGATCACCCTGGTGCCCCGCCACATCAACCCCGCAGGTGACGGCAGCGCACTGCCCTGGGCCAACGGCACCCAGCCCCCCGCAGCCCCAACAGACAGCGATGGCGACGGCATGGCCGACGCCTGGGAAGTTGCCAACGGCTTGAACCCCCAGGTGCAAGACCACAACGGCACCCAACTGTCTATGCCACTGCTGGGCATGCCGGGCTACACCAACTTAGAGGTGTATTTGCACCTGCTGTCTGAGCAGCGCATACGCGAAGCCGACGTGAGGTAAGCGGCCGCTACCCATCACCCGCCCGTTACAGGCGGGAAAAACGCCACCTCGCAACCCGCCACCAATGGCGTGGCCTCATGGGCCAGGGTTTGGTCAAGCGCCATGCGCACTGCTTTGCCCCTGGCCAATGGGCCGGCGTAGGGCTCGCCGCGGGCAATCAATTCATCGCGCAAGGCACCCAGGTGGGCCGCTTGGGTGGTAACCACCTCGCCGCCCATGCCCATGGCTTCGCGTATCGAGGCAAAGTAGCGCACGTTGACGGTAATGGCCTGCCCTGTGCTGCCGGGCACTGGCGTGTTGGAAGGCGTGGCAAGTGTCATATCAGCCCCGCAAAAGGAATAAATCGCACCACATCGCCCGGGGCTATGGCCTGGCCTGCGGGGTTGTCCACCACGCCATCGGCCCAAGCGGCAGAGGTCAACACGCCCGAGCTTTGGTTGCCAAACAGCTCCAAGCGGCCATCGGCCATTAAACGCACGCGCAAAAATTCGCGGCGCTTGTCGGGCCGAGGCCAGGCAAAAGCAGCGGTAGCGGGCACCCCCATGGGGGCAATGTGCGTGGCGGGTTGCACCCCTTGCAAGCGCAGCAGCCATGGCCGCACCAGCAGCACAAAGGTGACAAAGCTAGACACCGGATTGCCAGGCAAACCCATAAAGCAGGCTGCGCCCACACGCCCAAAGGCAAAGGGCTTGCCGGGCTTGATGGCCAGTTGCCACAAATCCAGCTGCCCCAGGGCTTGCACGGCGGGTTTGATGTAGTCTTCTTCGCCCACGCTCACACCGCCACTGGTCACAATCAAGTCGTGGCCGGTGCTGGCGCTGCGCAGGGCTTCAATGGTGGCCTCGCGGCGGTCTGGGACGATGCCCAGGTCGTTGACCACGCAGCCCAAACGCTGCAACAGGGCACGCAAAAAGAAGCGGTTGCTGTTGTAAATGGCCCCTGGGCGCATCTGCTGGGGCGGTACATCGCCGGGCATGACGAGTTCATCACCCGTAGAAAACAACGCCACCCTGGGGCGGCGTGCCACGGGCAACTGGTGCAGGCCAATGCTGGCGGCCAGGCCCAGGTGCGCTGGCCCCAGACGGGTGCCATGGGCCAGCACCACTGCGCCTTGGGCAATGTCTTCGCCCGCGCGGCGCACCCACTGCCCTGCTTGGGGCACGGTGTGGATGCGAACACTGCCCAGGCCCGCACCCTGTGGCCCATCGCTGGCCAGGGCTTCGCAGTCTTCTTGCATCAACACCGCATCGGCCCCAGGCGGCAGGGGTGCGCCGGTAAAAATGCGCGCAGCCGTGCCAGGCTGCAAGGGGCCGCCAGCGCTGCCCGCAGGAATGCGCTGCGACACGGGTAGCACCACCCCGGCGCTGGTCACATCGGCGCTGCGCACGACGTAGCCGTCCATAGAGCTGTTGTCGTGCGGGGGCACTTGCAGGGGCGATGTGCAGTCGGCCAGTAAAACGCGGCCATCGGCATCAAAGGTGGAGACGGTTTCGGGGCTGGCTGTAAACGCCTGGGCAAAGGGCTGGGCGGCTTGCAGCAGCTCGGCCAGAGCGTCGTCCAACGACTTTAGGGGTGGGCGCATGCGGGCGTGTCTCCGTGCAGGTTCCAGTCGTAATCAAAACGGGGGGCGTTGGCCAGCATCCAGTCCACCACGGCAGCGGGGTCGTTCAGGTTGAGGGTGGGCAGGCCCGTGGGCACCGGCAACTGGGCTGGGTCGTCCACTGCTATGGCCACAATGAAATCGTCCACCGGGTAGCGCACGGTCTTGGGCTGGTGCGTGGCAGACGGTGCGCGCCAGACTTCGATTTTGGGCAAATCGCTTTCTTTGAAGCCCTCTACCAGCACCCAGTCGACCCCCTGGTACAGCTCGGCCAGCAGGTGGTGCACGGTGAGCACAGTGGGTTGCTCAAACTCGCGCATCAGGGCTAGGCGCTTGTCAGATGCCACCACCACCTCCAGTGCCCCGGCTTCGCGGTGACGCCAGGTGTCTTTGCCCGGGTGGTCAATGTCAAATTGGTGGTGGGCATGCTTGACCACCGACACCCGCAAACCGCGCAGGCGCAGCTCTGGAATCAGCTGCTCTACCAAGGTGGTTTTGCCGCTGCCAGAAAAACCAGCAAACCCTACTACCTTCATTCCAGGCTCCTTTAAATGCTACTATTTTTATAGCAAATAGTGCTTGATTTACTAAGGCAGAGGGCAAAAAAGGCTTAAAAACCTACGAACAATGCTGCTCTATGTAGTTTTTGACCTGTTGCACATCTGCCGGCATCACAACAACACGCTTGGGCAAGTCTTCAATGCCCGCAAACTTGGCGGGGCGCTCTGGCGCTTTGCCCAGGGCTTCGACGATGGTTTCTGCAAACTTGATGGGCAGCGCTGTCTCCAACACGATCATCGGCACGGCAGGGTTGTTGTGGTGCTCGCGGGCCACTTTCACACCGTCGGCAGTGTGGGTATCAATGGTCAGGCCGTGGCGCTTGAAGTTGTCGCGGATGGTGTCCAGGCGGTTGGCATGCGTGCTTTTGCCGCTGACAAAGCCGTAGCGACTGGCCGCCTGGCCAAAGGCGGGGTCGTCGGCCAGCGAGAACTGGCCCTGGCGCGACAGGGTATCGCCAAACAGCGCCTTGGTGCGGGCGGCATCGCGGCCCAGCAGGTCAAACACAAAGCGCTCAAAGTTACTGGCCTTGCTGATGTCCATCGAGGGGCTGGAGGTTTCGTGCGTATCGGCACTGCCGCGCACGCGGTAGACCCCAGTGCGAAAGAACTCATCGAGCACATCGTTTTCGTTGGTGGCAACCACCAGCTTGTCTATAGGCAAGCCCATCATGCGGGCCACATGGCCAGCACAGACGTTGCCAAAATTGCCGCTGGGTACGGTAAAGCTCACTTTTTGCTCGTTGGATTCTGTGGCTTGGATGTAGCCCGCAAAGTAGTACACCACCTGGGCCAACAGGCGCGCCCAGTTGATGGAGTTGACGGTGCCGATCTTGTATTTGCGCTTAAAGTCCAAATCATTGCTGACGGCCTTTACGATGTCCTGACAATCGTCAAACACCCCTTCAATGGCAATGTTGTGGATGTTGGCGTCTTGCAGGCTGAACATTTGCGCCTGCTGAAACGCGCTCATGCGGCCATGGGGGCTGGTCATAAACACGCGCACGCCTTTTTTGCCGCGCATGGCGTATTCGGCGGCGCTGCCTGTGTCGCCGCTGGTAGCGCCAAAAATGTTCAACTCTTCGCCACGGCGGGCCAGTTCGTACTCAAACAAATTGCCCAGCAGCTGCATGGCCATGTCTTTAAACGCCAGCGTGGGGCCGTTAGACAGCGCCTCTAGCCACAGGCCGTCTTCTATGTGGCGCAGCGGCACGATCTCGCCCGTGCCAAACACCTCTGCGGTATAGGTTTTGCGGCACAGGGCGCGCAGGTCGTCGGCGGGAATGTCGTCGATGTACAGCGACAAAATCTGAAACGCCAGCTCAGCGTAGCCTTGCTCGTGGTAGGCCTTGCGCAGGCGGCTGAGCATGGCGTCATCCACCTGGGGGTAAGACTCTGGCATGTACAAACCACCATCAGGCGCCAAACCCTCCAAGAGGATGTCGCAAAACTGCAAACGATCGGCATGGCCACGGGTGCTGAGGTATTTCACGGTGATTCCAGTACAGAAAAAGCAAAAAACAAAACAAGTGCAGTCAGTGGGGCGGCTGTTGGCGGCTTTTACAAGGCAATGCCGTACACGCGCAGGTCAATCCAAAACCGCGACCCCAGCAACACAAAAAACCCTGCCAACAAAATCAACCAATGCCAAAAACGGTCAGCGCGGTTGTTGGTGTAGTCCAGCAAACCAAAGTACAACCACGCCCCGCCAAAACTGGCCAGCCCCTGGCCCAAAGCATGCAGACGCGGCATATAAGGCAGCAAGCTCAGCCCCACCAACACCGCAAACCAAAACGCCAAGTGCCAACGGGGCAAGTCCACATCGGCCATTTTGAGCAAGGCCACCAGGGTCAGTGCAGCAACCAGGGTCGGCATGGCTAGGCTAGAAAGCGGGCCGGTCTAGCCCGCCCGCTGGTGCCAGGTCGCACGGCAGATCAAGCCAGCTCTTCCTTGCGAATGCGCACGATCGGCCCCAGCACGGTGGGCAAAGCCTGCATGCGGGCAATGACTTCGTTCATGGTGCCTTCGCGGATGTCGTGCGTGAGGATGATGAGGTCGGTTTGCGGCACATTGCTGGCGCTGCTGTGCGCCACTTCGTCGGCTTCGCGTTGCAGTACGGCATCAATGCTGACACCGGCTTCGGCCAGCAGGCCCGTGACCTTGGCCAGCACACCAGCTTGGTCTGCCACGCGCAAACGCAGGTAGTAACTGGTAACCACCTCGGCCATGGGCAATACAGGCAGGCTGCCCATGGCAGCGGCCAAAGTGTCGGGCTGGAAGGCCAGGTGCGGTACGCGGTGCTCAGGGTCGGCAGTGTGCAGGCGGGTAATGTCCACCAGGTCGGCAATCACAGCGCTGGCGGTGGGCTCTGAGCCCGCGCCCTTGCCGTAGTACAGGGTAGTGCCCACGGCATCGCCCTGCACCACCACGGCGTTCATCGCGCCTTCCACGTTGGCAATCAGGCGTTTGGAGGGCACCAAGCTCGGGTGCACGCGCAGCTCAATGCCTTTGTCTACACGCTTGGTAATGCCCAGCAGCTTGATGCGGTAGCCCAGTTGCTCGGCATATTTGATGTCGGCGGCACCCAGTTGGGTAATGCCTTCCACGTAGGCCTTGTCAAACTGCACCGGAATGCCAAAGGCAATCGCGCTCATCAAAGTGGCCTTGTGGGCGGCGTCCACGCCTTCAATGTCAAAGGTTGGGTCTGCCTCGGCGTAGCCCAGGCGCTGGGCTTCTTTAAGCACCACGTCAAAGTCCAGGCCCTTGCTGCGCATTTCCGACAAAATAAAGTTGGTGGTGCCGTTGATGATGCCGGCAATCCACTGGATGCGGTTGGCGGTCAACCCTTCGCGCAGCGCCTTGATGATGGGAATGCCACCGGCCACGGCCGCCTCAAAGGCCACCATCACGCCCTTGGCAGAGGCTGCGGCAAAAATTTCAGTGCCATGCACCGCCAGCAAGGCTTTGTTGGCTGTTACTACATGCTTGCCAGCGGCAATGGCCTCTAGCACCAAGGCTTTGGCAATGCCGTAGCCGCCAATGAGCTCCACCACGATGTCAATGTCAGGGTTGGCAATGATGGCGCGGGCGTCAGCCACCACTTGCACATCGCTGCTGACCAAGCCGCGGGCGCGTTCAACGTCCAGATCGGCCACCATGGTCACGGCAATGCCACGGCCTGCACGGCGTTCGATTTCGCTTTGGTTACGTGCCAACACGTTGTACACGCCGCTGCCGACGGTACCAATGCCCAAAAGGCCAACTTGGATGGGTTTCATGGAGACGGTTCCTGCTCAAAAACAATAAAAAATGGGTGCGGGCCACTTGGGCCTGTGAAGGCAAAGTGCGTATCAGCCCGTGCGGTGGCGCAAGCGGTATTGCTCCAAAAACTTTGCCACGCGGCCTATGGCTTCGCGCAGGTCGTCTTCGTGGGGCAAAAACACAATACGGAAGTGGTCTGGCTCGGGCCAGTTAAAGCCACTGCCTTGCACCAGCATCACACGGGTTTCTTGTAGCAGTTGCAAGAAAAACTGCTGGTCGTCCTTGATGGGGTACACCGCCGGGTCCAGGCGCGGAAACATATACAGAGCAGCGCGAGGCTTGACGCATGTCACACCAGGGATGGCGGTGATCAGCTCATGGGCCAGATCACGCTGCTTGCGCAAGCGCCCCCCCTCGGCCACCAAGTCGTTGATGCTTTGGTAGCCACCCAGTGCAGTCTGTATGGCCCATTGGCCTGGCACGTTGGCGCACAAGCGCATGTTCGAGAGCATGTTCAGCCCGTCGATGTAGTCTTTGGCAGGCTTTTTGTCGCCCGACACCACCAACCACCCCGCCCGGTAGCCGCAAGAGCGGTAACTTTTAGACAATGAGTTAAAGGTCAGCGTCAGCACGTCTTCGCTCAAAGACGCCAATGCGGTGTGCTTGGCACCGTCGTACAGCACCTTGTCGTACACCTCGTCGGCAAAAATCACCAAGCCGTGCTCGCGGGCCAGCGCCACAATGCCGCGCAGCAGGTCTTCAGAATACAAAGCACCTGTGGGGTTGTTGGGGTTGATCACCACAATGCCCTTGGTGCGGGGCGTAATCTTGGCGCGAATGTCGTCAAGGTCGGGCATCCAGCCGTTGGCTTCATCGCAGGTGTAGTGCACAGGCGTGCCACCCGACAAACTGGCCGCAGCCGTCCACAGCGGGTAGTCGGGCGATGGCAGCAGCAACTCGTCGCTGTTGTCCAGCAAGGCGTTGGTGGCCATCACAATCAATTCGCTGGCGCCGTTGCCCAGGTAAATATCATCGAGCGTAACGCCTTTAATGCCCTGCTTTTGCGTCTCGTGCATGACGGCCTTGCGGGCGGCAAAAATGCCTTTGCTGTCCGAATAACCTGCCGAAGTGGGCAAGTTACGGATCATGTCTTGCTGGATCTCTTCCGGCGCATCAAAGCCAAACACCGCCAAATTGCCGATGTTGAGCTTGATGATTTTGTGCCCCTCTTCCTCCATCTTTTTGGCCGCGTCCATGATGGGCCCACGGATGTCGTAACAGACGTTGGCAAGCTTGGCGGATTTGAGGACGGTTTTCATGCGCAAAAAGTGCTGGGGGGTGGCAAAGCCCGCTGCATAGCCCTAGGGAAGCCCTTGAAGCAGCAGCGAAACCTATAATTTGACCACAGATCAGCCCCAGCCGACGCTGGGATCCCAAGGCAACGCCTTAGCTACAGCGCCCCACCACACCATGAAGTTCCAGCCCGACCGCAGCCATGCTTTGACAATCAGTGGCTATGGCCCCGGCTGGATCAGCATTGAGGCCGACAAAATCACGAGCAGCCTGATCATCAGTTCGTCAGGCTTGCGCCAAGAATGGAACTGCGCCCGTTTTGAAGACCTGAGCGCCGAGCACTTTGCCCCCCTGGCCTTGCTGGATGCGGAACTGATCATTTTTGGCAGCGGCCAGCGCAACCGCTTTCCACCCGCCGCATGGCTGCAACCCCTGATGGCCAAGCGCATTGGCCTAGAAAGCATGGACACCCAGGCAGCCTGCCGTACTTACAACATCCTGGCCGGGGAAGGCCGCCGCGTGGTGGCTGCTTTGCTGCTGGAAATACCTGCCACTTAAAAGCGAGCTGTTAAGAACCGCCCCGTATCTCTAACTTGGTTGAACTGGGTTTTGCGGGTAAAATAATGGGTTGCTGCTTGGGCATGCATAAAAGACATAAACACGGCCCACGCTTACCAACGACTACCCCCCGAGAGATTGAACTGCCATGGCGATCGTTGTCAACAAACCCCTCCCCGAATTCGAAGCCAACGCCACCGGCGGTGTCAAAGTCTCCAACACATCTCATCTGGGTCAGATCATGATCCTGTACTTTTACCCCAAGGACAACACGCCTGGCTGCACCACTGAAGCCATGCAGTTCCGCGACAAGTACAAAGACTTTGCAAAAGCCGGTGCGGCCGTGTTTGGTGTGTCACGCGACAACATGAAGTCCCACGACGACTTCAAAGAAAAGCTCGAACTCCCCTTTGAGCTGATTGCCGACACTGAAGAAAAAATGTGCCACATGTTCGGTGTGGTCAAAAACAAAATCATGTACGGCAAAAAAGTCAAAGGCATTGAGCGCAGCACCTTCTTGATCGGCCCTGATGGCTTGTTGCACCAAGAATGGCGCGGCCTCAAAGTGCCAGGCCACGTGGATGAAGTGCTCAAGGCCGTTAAAACCATCAAAGCCCTGAAAAAAGCCGCCTGATCGCGCTGGTTTTAGGCACTCCCATCACGCGTTTGCATCAGGGTTGCTACCCACTTCGCACATGGCGTGCGGCATATACGCCACGCCTTTGCCAGCAATCCGCGGCACTGCCACATACGGTATGCATAATGGACTGATGAATTTTGGAGTTTGCACCGCGTCCCTCCTCTCCCGCAAAGCCGCCTTGGCCTCCAGGCGGCTTTTTGTTTTGTGTATTCCTTTTGCCTGAGGCCCTGACACCATGCCACTGCCCCCCGCACCCAGCCGCCCGGCTACGCTTTTGCCCGTAGACGCCTACAACACCCCCGCCCGTAGCACACGCGCTGCCAGCCGCAGCGAAGCCGCTGCACCTGCGCCCGTAGCATCCAAACGCACGGCATCGGCCAGCGCTGCGGCAGAAATGACCGCGCCCCGCGCCCGTGCAGGCAAAGCTGCACTGCTTGCTCCGGCACCCGCGCCCACAGACAACACACCACGCAGCAAAGCGCCTGCGGCCGCCCCGGCAAGCAAAGCAGTCAGCAAAAAAGCCCGCAGCAGCGGCCCCACCAAACTGTTTGTACTCGACACCAACGTGCTGCTGCACGACCCCACCAGCCTGTTCAGGTTTGAAGAGCACGACATCTTCTTGCCCATGATCGTGCTGGAAGAACTCGACGGCCACAAAAAAGGCATGACCGAAGTGGCCCGCAACGGCCGCCAAGCCAGCCGCACGCTCGACGCCCTGGCTGCCGCCCAGGGCGCAGACATGGCCAAGGGTCTCAAACTCGACTCAACCGGCCAAAAAGCCGCTGGCGGGCACCTGTTCTTCCAGACCGAACCGCTGGACTACGCCTTGCCCACCAGCCTGCCCCCAGGCAAAGCAGACAACCAGATTTTGGGCGTGGTGGAAGCCCTGCGCAAACACCACGCTCCGCGTGAAGTGGTGCTGGTGTCCAAAGACATCAACATGCGCGTCAAAGCACGCGCTCTGGGCCTGACCGCCGAGGACTACCAAAACGACAAAACCCTGGAAGACGGTGACCTGCTGTACGCAGGCGTTCTGGCACTGCCGCCTGACTTCTGGGCTAAAACAGGCAAAAACGTCGAAAGCTGGCAAAGCGGCGCGCACACCTACTACCGCATTGGCGGGCCAGTGGTGCCGCAGCTGATGATCAATCAGTTTGTGTACTTTGAAGCCCCGGGCGAGCCCAGCCTGTTTGCGCGTGTGAGCGAAATCCGCGAAAAAACAGCGGTGCTGCAAACCCTCAAAGACTACGGCTCTGCCAAACATGCGGTGTGGGGCGTAACCACCCGCAACCGCGAGCAAAACTACGCCATGAACTTGCTCATGGACCCAGAAATCGACTTTGTGACCCTGACCGGCACCGCCGGCACCGGCAAAACCTTGTTGGCACTGGCTGCTGGGTTGACGCAAGTGCTAGACGACCGCCGCTACACCGAGATCATCATGACCCGCGCCACCGTGAGCGTGGGCGAAGACATCGGCTTTTTACCCGGCACCGAAGAAGAAAAAATGGGCCCCTGGATGGGCGCGCTGGACGACAACCTGGAGTTTTTGGCCAAGGGCGATGGCGGTAACGCCGGCGAGTGGGGCCGTGCGGCCACCAACGAGCTGATCCGCAGCCGCATCAAGATCAAGAGCATGAACTTCATGCGCGGACGCACCTTTTTGAACAAGTACGTGATCATCGACGAGGCGCAAAACCTTACGCCCAAGCAGATGAAAACGCTGATCACCCGCGCAGGCCCCGGCACCAAAATCATTTGCATGGGCAACTTGGCGCAAATCGACACGCCCTACCTGACCGAAGGCTCATCGGGCCTGACCTATGCGGTAGACCGCTTCAAGGGTTGGCCGCACAGTGGGCACATCACGCTGGCGCGGGGTGAACGCTCACGCCTGGCCGACTTTGCCAGCGAAGTGCTGTAAGCGCCATGGCATTGGGATGGATGACGGTTCTCAAGCTCGTGCCCTGGGCCGAGCTGATTGAGGCCACGCCCAAAATCGTCAAGGCGGCCCAACACCTGATGGGGCAGGTACGCAAAAGTGCCAAGCCCCAGCCGGTGCCCCCCGCACCTTTGGCTTCAGACGCCCCCGAGGCGCTGCACAACTTGCAGCAGCGGGTGTACCAACTGGAGCTTGCCCAGCAAGAATCTGCCGCCGTGATTGAATCGCTGGCCGAACAAAACGCCAAGCTGGTACAAGTGGTGGAAATGCTGGGCAAGAACCAACAGCGCCTGCGCCGAGGTTTGTGGATACTTGCTGCTGTGGTTGTGGGGCTTGTGGTTTGGGCGGTGCGCAGTTAGCTTGACCTCACCTCAGAATGCTCATATATTGATAGCAAACAGTGCTTGATTTACTGAGGCGCAACGCGGTTTTTTCTTAAAAATCATCACCAGAGCCCATAGCAAGGCTCTCAAAGCGAGTTTGCGACTTCTGGAAGAACAGCTTGACGGTGCCCGTGGGGCCATTGCGCTGCTTGCCAATGATGACCTCGGCCACGTTGGGCTCTTTGCTGTCTTTGTTGTAGTAGTCGTCGCGGTAGATGAACATAATGATGTCCGCGTCCTGCTCAATCGCACCCGACTCGCGCAGATCGCTCATCATGGGGCGCTTGTCGGTGCGCTGCTCCACCGAGCGGTTGAGCTGCGACAAGGCAATCACCGGGCATTGCAGCTCTTTGGCCAGCATCTTCAAGCCGCGGGATATCTCACCCAACTCGGTTGCACGGTTTTCGCCCTCAGACCCGGCCGATCCGCTCATCAGCTGCAAGTAATCGACCACGATCAAGCCCAGCTTGCCGCACTGGCGCGCCAGGCGACGGGCGTTGGCGCGCAACTCACTAGGCGTCAGGCCTGGGGTTTCATCAATGTGCAGCGATATATTGCGCAGCTTTTCAATGGCCTCGGTTAGACGTGGCCATTCTTCGTCGGTGAGTTTGCCCGTGCGCAAATGCCCTTGGTCAATACGGCCAATAGAGCCCACGATACGCACTGCCAATTGTGCAGCGCCCATTTCCATCGAGAAAATTGCAACCGGCAAACCTTCATGCAAAGCCACGTGCTCGGCAATATTCACCGCAAACGCGGTTTTACCCATAGAGGGACGCGCCGCCAGCACCACCATATCGCCTGCCTGCAAACCCGAGGTCATGCGGTCGAGGTCAATAAAACCCGTAGGCACGCCTGTGATGTCGTTGGGGTTGTCGGCCATTTCCTGCACGCGGTCCAGCAGGTCAACCACCAGGGTGTCCATGGCCTGAAAGCCCTGCTTCATGCGCGAGCCTTCTTCACCAATATTGAAGATTTTTTGCTCTGCTTCGTCCAGAATTTTGTCGACAGGACGGCCTTGGGGGTTAAAGGCGTTGGTGGCTATCTCGTCGCTGGCTGTGACCAGTTTGCGCAAAATGCCCCGCTCCCGCACGATTTCTGCATAGCGGCGGATATTGCTGGCACTGGGCACATACTGCGCCAGCGCGTTCAGGTAGGTCAGCCCGCCCACCTCTTGCGCCTTGCCTATGCCCTGCAGTTGCTCAAACACCGTAATCACATCCGCAGGCTTGCTGGCGTTGATCAAGCCACCAATGGCGGCATAAATCAGCTTGTGCTCGTAGCGGTAAAAATCACCATCTACCAGCAAATCGCCCACACGGTCCCAGGCATTGTTGTCCAGCAAAAGGCCGCCCAACACGCTGGATTCAGCCTCAATAGAGTGCGGTGGCACGCGCAGTTGGCTGATCTGGCGATCTGGCAACGGAGCAAAATCCTGTTCAAGGGGGGGGAACACAGCAGACATGGATTTCCTCAAGACAAGCGATTGATGCTAGCAACACCCAAGCAGCAAGTCACTGCATAAACCTGTGGATAAGACGTGGAAAGACGGTGGGCCTGTGTGTATATGCAGCAGATTACCCACACATACATAGCCACAGCACAAGCGCCAAAACAAAAGCCGCCCGAAGGCGGCTTAGATGGCATCAATGTGCAGTAAAACTTATGCAGTTTCGCCGTACACCGATACAGTCACTTCAACCACCACATCGGTGTGCAGAGCAACGCTGACAGCGGTGTCGCTGACAGTTTTGATCGGGCCATTGGGCAGGCGAATCTGGGACTTGGCGACTTTGTAGCCTTGCTTGTTCAGCTCTTCGGCAATGTCGTGGTTGGTCACAGAACCAAACAGACGGCCATCCACACCAGCCTTTTGTGTCAACTTGACGGTGGTACCGCCGAGCTTTTCACCTTCAGCTTGCGCTTGGGCCAGCTTAGCGGCTGCAGCTTTTTCGAGTTCAGCGCGCTTGGCTTCGAACTCTGCCTTGGCAGACTCGGTAGCACGGCGGGCGCGGCCCGAAGGGATCAGGAAGTTACGTGCGTAACCGTCTTTGACTTTGACGATTTCACCCAGGTTGCCGAGGTTCACAACCTTGTCGAGCAGAATGATTTGCATGGGTTGTGCTCCTTAGATCTTGTGCTGGTCGCTGTAAGGCACCAGTGCCAGGAAGCGGGCGCGCTTGATGGCGGTATTCAACTGGCGCTGGAAAATTGCGCGTGTGCCGGTCAGGCGTGCGGGAATGATCTTGCCGTTTTCGGCGATGAAGTCACGCAGGGTGTCGACATCTTTATAGTCAATCTCTTCTACACCCGTCACGGTAAAGCGGCAAAAGCGCTTGCGCTTGAACAGCAGGGACTGGGTGTTGCGCTTTGGGCGCTTGTCTTTGTTGAATTTCTTGAACGTGGCCATTACGGACCCCTTGAAAATGAATTTTGTTGAATATCCTGGATATGAAACACCGCATGTTTGCCGTTACGGGGGGTAGCCAAAAAGCCACTGAACACCCAGCAACTGCCTAGAGCCTGCCCTGCCAGTCGCTCGGCCATGGGGCCAAACGCAACGGCTTTGAGGGCTGCCTTGACCTCTCGGGTTTGGCCTGCTTCCAGTTGCTGCGACTCGTGTTCAAGTTGCAACGTGACAGCAGGCAAACCACCCGGGGTGTAACGCAAAGCCTCAGCTTGTGCGATACAGGCGCTCAATACAACGCGGTTCTCCACTCCTTGCGGTGATCAGCGATCGTTGGCAGCTGCGTATTCGGCTTGGCTGACCTTGCGTGCTTCTTCGCGCTCTACGGTTTTCATCATGGAAGAAGGACCAGTGTCGGCTTTCTTCTTTTGCACGGTGAGGTGGCGCAGCACAGCGTCGTTGAACTTGAAGGCATGCTCCAGTTCAGCCATCACAGCTTGGTCAGCTTCGATGTTCACGCACAGGTAGTGGGCCTTGGCCAGTTTGTTGATGAGGTATGCCAATTGGCGGCGACCCCAGTCTTCTACACGGTGCACTTTGCCACCGCCAGCGGTGATCATGCCCTTGTAGCGCTCCAGCATGGCTGGAACTTGTTCGCTTTGATCCGGATGGATCAACAAAATGATTTCGTAATGACGCATGCAAACTCCTTTTGGATTGGGCCACCCACCGCGTCTAAAGGCAGTGTGGCAAGGCAAAGCTGATGATTATAGCCTGGGCACAACGACCTGTACACTCATGGCCTGAAATCTCTTTGCATACCAACCCACTAGGACATCCAAGCACTTGAAATCGGTCAGATACCCCTTATCTGAAGTTGGATTTGTTTTTTCACACCATTTTTGCCATGTCTGACCAAAGCCAAGCCTCTCACGAGACCCCAGCCCCAGAAGAGATTGAAGCCGCCATGGCAGCCCACACCAGTGATGAACTGGCGCGACTGACCGCAGAGCTGTCTGAGCTCAAGGCCAAAAGTGCCGAACTGGCAGACCAGTTTCTTCGTGCCAAGGCAGAGGCCGACAATGCCCGCCGCCGCGCTGAAGAAGAAGTCGCCAAAGCGCGCAAGTTTGGCATCGAAAGCTTTGCAGAAAGCCTTTTGCCCGTAGCCGACAGCCTGGATGCCGCTTTGGCGATCAAGGAAGCCACGCCAGAGCAACTGCGTGAAGGTGCTGACGCCACCCTGCGGCAATTGACATCCGCGCTAGAGCGTAACAAGGTGATCGCCATCAACCCCGCCGCCGGTGCCAAGTTTGACCCACACCAGCATCAAGCTATCAGCGTGGTGCCTGCCGAGCAGGAGGCCAACACCGTGGTGGCAGTACTGCAAAAGGGCTATGTGATCGCCGAGCGGGTCCTGCGCCCAGCACTGGTCACCGTGACGGCTCCCAAATAAGCCTCAAAAAAATCGAATCGCATAACTTGAACCAAACCAAGTTATCCACAAGTTACTAGCTATCCAAACCATTCAAGCATTCGGAGAAAAATCATGGGAAGAATCATCGGCATTGACCTGGGCACGACCAACAGCTGCGTCTCGATCATGGAGGGCAACACGACCCGTGTGATCGAAAACAGCGAAGGCGCGCGCACCACGCCCTCCATCGTGGCCTACCAAGAAGACGGCGAGATCCTCGTCGGTGCCTCGGCCAAGCGCCAAGCCGTGACGAATCCCAAAAACACGCTGTATGCCGTCAAGCGCCTGATTGGCCGCAAATTCAGCGAAAAGGAAGTACAAAAAGACATCGACCTGATGCCCTACAAGATCGTGGCAGCCGACAACGGTGACGCCTGGATCGAAGTGCGCGGCAACAAGCTGTCGGCCCAGCAAGTGTCTGCCGACATCCTGCGCAAGATGAAGAAAACCGCCGAGGACTACCTGGGCGAGCCCGTGACAGAAGCCGTCATTACTGTGCCCGCGTACTTCAACGACGCACAACGCCAAGCCACCAAGGACGCCGGCCGCATCGCCGGTCTGGACGTCAAGCGCATCATCAACGAACCCACCGCTGCGGCCCTGGCCTTTGGCCTCGACAAGCAAGAGAAGGGCGACCGCAAGATCGCCGTGTATGACCTGGGTGGCGGCACATTCGACGTGTCCATCATTGAAATCGCCGATGTAGATGGCGAAAAACAATTTGAAGTGCTGTCGACCAACGGCGACACCTTCCTGGGCGGCGAAGACTTCGACCAGCGCATCATTGACTACATCATTGGTGAGTTCAAAAAAGAACAAGGCGTTGATCTCTCCAAAGATGTTCTGGCCTTGCAGCGCCTGAAGGAAGCCGCCGAAAAGTCCAAGATCGAGCTGTCCAATTCAGCTGCGACCGACATCAACCTGCCCTACATCACAGCAGACGCATCAGGCCCCAAGCACCTGAACATCAAGTTGACACGCGCCAAGTTGGAGCAGCTGGTGGAAGAGCTGATTGAGCGCACGATTGCGCCTTGCCGCATGGCGATCAAAGACGCTGGCGTGTCGGTGTCTGACATCCACGACGTGATCTTGGTGGGCGGTATGACACGTATGCCCAAGGTGCAAGAAAAGGTCAAAGAGTTTTTTGGTAAAGAGCCTCGCAAGGATGTGAACCCTGACGAAGCTGTTGCTGTGGGCGCCGCCATCCAGGGCCAGGTGCTGTCGGGCGACCGCAAAGACGTTCTGCTGCTGGACGTGACCCCCCTGTCTTTGGGCATTGAGACCCTGGGCGGCGTCATGACCAAGATGATCTCCAAGAACACCACCATCCCAACCAAGTTTGCCCAAACTTTCTCTACTGCAGACGACAACCAACCTGCAGTGACCATCAAGGTGTACCAGGGCGAGCGCGAAATGGCCACTGGCAATAAGTTGCTGGGCGAGTTCAACCTGGAAGGCATCCCCCCAGCAGCACGCGGCGTGCCACAAATTGAAGTGTCTTTTGATATTGACGCCAACGGCATCTTGCACGTGGGCGCCAAAGACAAAGGCACCGGCAAAGAGAACAAGATCACCATCAAGGCCAACTCGGGTCTGTCGGAAGAAGAAATCCAAAAGATGGTGAAAGATGCCGAGCTCAACGCAGCCGATGACAAGAAAAAAATCGAACTCATCCAAGCTCGCAACCAAGGCGAGGCCGCTGTACACACTGTTAATAAGAGCCTTGCAGAGCATGGCGACAAGCTCGACAGCGCCGACAAAGATGCCATCACCAACGCTGTCAAAGCCTTGGAAGAAGCCTTGAAGGGTGAAGACAAAGCAGCGATTGACGAAAAGACCACTGCGCTGATGGCTGCAAGCCAGAAACTGGGCGAGAAGATGTACGCACAGTCTCAAGAAGCAGACCCAGCAGGTGCGGCACAAGGTGCAGCGGCTGGTAATGCCGGCAGCAAACCAGCAGATGACGACAACGTGGTCGATGCCGAAGTCAAGGAAGTCAAGAAGAGCTAAGCACTTCCCCGTCGTTGACGCCAACCGCCGCGCGGGGCCTTGTCCAAGGCTTGCGCGGCGTTCCTGTTACCACTGGGCTCAGAGATCACCATGTCCAAACGCGACTATTACGAAGTCCTAGGTGTACCCAAAAACGCCTCTGACGAAGAAATCAAAAAAGCCTATCGCAAACTGGCGATGAAGTACCACCCTGACCGCAATCAGGGGGACGCCGCCAAAACCGCCGAAGAGAAATTCAAAGAAGCCAAAGAGGCTTACGAGATGCTCTCTGACACCCAAAAACGCGGTGCCTACGACCAGTACGGCCATGCGGGTGTTGACCCCAATATGCGCGGCCCTGGTGCCGGCGCCGAAGGCTACGGCGGTTTTGCAGAAGCCTTTGGCGATATTTTTGGCGACATGTTTGGCCAAGGCAGAGGCCGTGGCCCCGGTGGCCGCCAGGTGTACCGTGGCAGTGACCTGAGCTATGCCATGGAAATCACCCTGGAGGAAGCCGCACGTGGCAAAGATGCGCAAATCCGCATCCCCTCTTGGGACAGTTGCGACACCTGCCACGGCAGCGGTGCCAAACCAGGCACCAGCGCCAAAACCTGTACCACTTGCGCGGGCAGTGGTACGGTACAAATGCGCCAAGGCTTTTTTAGCGTACAGCAAACCTGCCCGCACTGCCGCGGCACAGGCAAGATCATTCCCGAGCCCTGCACCACATGCCACGGCCAAGGCAAGATCAAAAAGCAAAAAACGCTTGAAGTCAAAATCCCTGCGGGCATTGACGATGGCATGCGCATCCGCAGCACCGGCAATGGCGAACCAGGCACCAACGGTGGCCCACCGGGTGATCTGTACATCGAGATCCGCATCAAGAAGCACGATATTTTCGAGCGCGATGGTGACGACCTGCACTGCCAAGTTCCGGTCAGCTTCATCACAGCGGCCTTGGGCGGCGAAATTGAAGTACCCACTTTACAAGGCAAGGCAGCTATCGATATCCCTGAAGGCACACAGGCTGGCAAACAGTTCCGCCTGCGCGGCAAAGGTATCAAGGGGGTGCGAGCAAGCTACCCTGGCGACCTTTATTGCCACATTGCAGTAGAAACCCCGGTCAAGCTGACCGAACACCAACGCAAGCTGCTGCGCGAGCTGGAAGAGTCGCTTAAAAAAGGGGGCGCACGGCATTCGCCCAGCGGTGAAAGCTGGCGCGACCGCTTAAAGAACTTCTTTAGTTAAAGCTTCACACCACGCCTTAAAGCGCCTAGTTATTCCTAAAAATAGGCCTTCAAGCCCGCTTGTACATCCTCTTTTTGAGTGTGTAGGCGGGCTTTTTCATAGCGTTGTATTGCGCCTCTATTCCCTTTAAAGCGGATACGGGTCTAACATGTGACAAGAACTACAAGGGAGTTCTTGTCATGGGCGTGAACATTACGTTTCTGGGGGGCGCCAGTACTGTCACTGGCTCCAAGTTCTTAGTGCGCCACGCTGGCAAGAGCTTGCTGGTCGATTGCGGTTTGTTCCAAGGCTACAAACAGTTGCGCTTGCGCAATTGGGATCCACTGCCAGTACCGCCCCAGGAAATTGATGCCGTGGTGTTGACCCACGCACACTTAGATCACAGCGGCTATTTGCCTCTGCTTGCGCGAGACGGCTATCGCCAAACCATTCACTGCACAGCCGCCACGCGTGATTTGTGCAAGATCTTGTTGCCTGACAGCGGACACTTGCAAGAAGAAGACGCATCGTTTTTGAACCGACACCAGTTAAGTAGCCACCAGCCTGCGCTGCCCTTGTACACGCGCTTAGATGCCATGCACTGCCTGCACCAGTTCAAGGCCCACAGCATGGGGGCGCCCTTTGAAGCACTACCGGGCTGGCGTGTGACCTTTTCACCCGCAGGGCATATTTTGGGCGCGGCCTCGGTGTTAATAGAGGTGGGCGGACGGCGGATTTTGTTCTCGGGTGATTTAGGCCGGCCCGATGACCTGCTGACCAACGCCCCCGCCCCACCACCTGTGGCAGACACGGTGCTGATCGAATCCACGTATGGCAATCGACACCACCCACCAGAAGACATGTTGGATGAACTGGGCGTTGCGCTGCAAAAGCTCGCGGCCCGAGGGGGCATTGCTGTGGTACCGGTATTTGCAGTAGGCCGTTCCCAAGCCATGCTCCATGCCATTGGCATCCTCAAAGCACGCGGCAGCATTCCAGCCTCGCTCAAAGTATTTTTAGACAGCCCCATGGCCGTTAGCACCACCGCGCTTTACAAGCACCACATGGGGGAACACCGTTTGAATGCATTGCAGGTGCAAACCATGGAGCATGGCGCCACCATGGTGCAAACCACCGAGCAATCCAAAGCTTTGGCCCGTTTACATGGGCCCATGGTGATCTTGTCGGCAAGCGGCATGGCCACGGGCGGGCGGGTGCTACACCATTTGGCCCTGCACGCTGGCAACCACCGCAACATGATCATCCTGACCGGCTTTCAAGCCCCTGGCACCCGGGGCGCACGGCTTGCCAATGGTGAAAAAAGCGTTCGCATCCATGGGCAAGATGTTGCGATCAAGGCTGAAGTGGTGCAGCTCTCGTCTGCCTCGGCGCATGCAGACGCAGACCAGCTCATCGCGTGGCTGCACAGCATGCCACAGGCACCCGACCAGGTTTACGTGGTGCATGGCGAAATGGACGCCACAGATATGCTGCGCTTGCGCATAGAGCACGAACTGCGCTGGAGGGCCAGAGTGCCCGAACATGGCAGTACCTGGCCTGGATAGCACTGGCTGCGCCTTTTAGCCCCCCCCACCTCACATAAAGGCATGCAAGGCATCGCACAATACGATGCCAAAGGTGTATTTATTGGTTAAAAATAGATAACCATTCTCCAAAAGAGACACCAAAGCACCATGCCCACGCCTGAGCGCAGTTTTGCGCGACGCATAGACCTCACATCGTTACAGCTATTTGTGGCTGTTTGCGAGCTGGGCAGCATTGGGCGGGCGGCCGAGCGAGAGTGCATTGCCGCATCGGCGGTCAGCAAACGTTTGGCCGAGCTGGAATCCGCGCTGCACACCACCTTGCTGTACCGGCACAGCCGGGGCGTGCGCCTTACACCCGCCGGCGAGAGCTTTTTGCACCATGCACGATCGGTGTTGCTGGGACTTGAGCGCATGCAAAACGAGCTGGGCGAATACGCCCAAGGGGTACGAGGCCACGTCAGGGTGCATGCAAATATCTCGGCCATCGTGCAGTTTTTGCCGGAAGACCTGGGTGCGTTTGCGCAAGCCCACAGCCAAATCAAAATTGACCTGCAAGAGCACCTGAGCGCAGCTGTTTTGCAAGCAGTAGAAGAAGGTGCCGCCGACCTGGGCCTGTGCCACGTGCCAGCGTCCCACCCAGCCCAACCTGCCGCGCCCGGTAATGCCCTGCAAAGCAGGGGTTACAGGCAAGACAGGCTGGTAGTGGTCGTCCCGCAGCAACACCCGCTTGCCCACATGGCAGAGGTGTCTTTTGAACAGGTGCTGGACTTTGACATTGTGGGGCTGCACGCCAACAGCAGCATCAGCCTGGCCATGCGCCAAGCGGCTGCGGCAGCGGGCCGGCCTCTGCGCCAACGCATTCAAGTCACCGGCCTCGACGCCATGTGCCGCATGATCGACAACGGCCTGGGCATTGGCCTGCTGCCCGACCGCGCTTTTGCACTGATGCGCGCCGTGGGCCAACTGGAGGCTGTCAGCCTGAGCGATGCCTGGGCCGCGCGCGAGTTGCGTTTGGTAGCACGGGACTTTGACGCCCTGCCCACCACGGCTCGGCTGCTGGCAGACCACCTTAGCCCCATACAACCCTAAAATCCAACCCACTTATCTGAAAGCCTTACGCACCATGGGACGCACCCTCTACGACAAAATATGGGACGAGCACGTTGTCCATACCGAAGAAGATGGCACCTCCATCCTCTACATTGACCGGCACTTGGTGCACGAAGTCACCAGCCCGCAAGCATTTGAGGGCCTGCGCCAAACGGGCCGCAAGGTTTGGCGTGTGAGTTCTATAGTGGCCACAGCCGACCACAACACCCCCACCACGGGCTGGGAGATGGGCTATGACGGCATCACCGACCCCATCAGCAAAGAACAGGTGACCACGCTGAACGCCAACATCCAAGAATTTGGCGCAGCAGCATTTTTTCCGTTTCTGTCCAAACGCCAAGGTATCGTGCACGTGATCGGCCCAGAAAACGGCGCCACCTTGCCAGGCATGACGGTGGTGTGCGGAGACAGCCACACCAGCACGCACGGCGCATTTGGTGCGCTGGCCCATGGCATTGGCACCAGCGAGGTGGAACACGTCATGGCCACCCAAACCCTGCTGGCCAAAAAAGCCAAGAACATGCTGGTGCGGGTAGACGGTACTCTGGCCCCTGGCATCACAGCCAAAGATGTGGTGCTGGCCATCATCGGCAAGATCGGCACTGCAGGCGGTACGGGCTACACCATTGAGTTTGCTGGGAGCGCCATTCGGGGCCTGAGCATGGAAGGCCGCATGACGGTCTGCAACATGGCCATTGAAGCGGGCGCGCGCGCTGGCTTGGTGGCGGTGGACGACAAGACCATCGACTACGTCAAAGGCCGCCCACTGGCCCCCACAGGCGCAGAATGGGATTTGGCAGTGGCTTACTGGAAAACCCTGCACTCAGATGCTGACGCCCACTTTGACACCGTGGTCACACTCAACGCGGCAGACATCGTGCCCCAAGTCACATGGGGCACATCGCCAGAGATGGTGCTGGGCATAGATGCCCAAGTACCAGACCCCGACAAAGAAAAAGACGCCAACAAGCGCGGTGCCATGGAACGCGCCCTGACCTACATGGGCTTGCAGCCCGGTAAACCCCTGAACGACATCACCATCGACAAAGTATTCATTGGCTCGTGCACCAACAGCCGCATTGAAGACATGCGCGAAGCAGCAGCCGTGGTCAAAAAACTGGGCCGCAAAGTCGCCAACAACGTCAAGTTGGCCATGGTGGTGCCGGGGTCTGGCGTCGTGAAAGAACAGGCCGAACGCGAGGGCCTGCATGAAATCTTCAAGGCTGCAGGCTTTGAGTGGCGCGAACCCGGCTGCAGCATGTGCTTGGCCATGAACGCAGACCGTCTGGAGCCCGGCGAACGCTGCGCCAGCACCAGCAACCGCAACTTTGAAGGCCGCCAAGGCGCTGGTGGCCGCACCCACCTGGTCAGCCCCGCCATGGCAGCGGCAGCAGCCGTTCACGGCCACTTTGTCGACATCCGCCAATTTGCCTGATTTGTTCAACCCACGACTAGGAGTACGACCATGAAAAAAATCGCTACGCTCATTGCCCTGGCATCTGCATGCTTGCTGGCAGGCTGCAACACGATCCAAGGCGTAGGCCAAGACGTCCAAAAAGCGGGTGGCGCCATTGAGCGTGCAGCCCGATAACCCTATGCAAAAATTCACACTGCTCAAGGGCCTTGTGGCCCCTATGGACCGCGAAAACGTCGATACCGACGCCATCATTCCTAAACAATTCCTCAAGTCGATCAAAAAGACCGGCTTTGGCGTGAACCTGTTTGACGAATGGCGTTACCTCGACCATGGTGAGCCAGGTCAAGACCCCGCCAGCCGCAAGCCCAACCCAGACTTTGTGCTGAACCAACAGCGCTACCAAGGCGCAAGCATTTTGCTGGCCCGCAAAAACTTCGGTTGCGGCTCCAGCCGCGAACATGCTCCATGGGCGCTGGACCAATACGGCTTTCGGGCCATCATCGCGCCCAGCTTTGCGGACATCTTCTTCAACAACTGCTTCAAAAACGGCTTGCTGCCTATCGTGCTGCCCGAATCCACCGTAGCGCAGTTGTTTGATGAAGTTGCCGCCTTTCCGGGCTACCAACTGACTATCGATCTGGAACGCCAAGTCATTGTGCGGCCTCAAGGACAAGAAACCGCCTTTGAAGTGCAAGCCTTTCGCAAATACTGCCTGCTCAATGGCTTTGACGACATTGGCTTGACCCTGCGCCATGCAGACAAAATCAAGGCTTTTGAGGCAGAGCGCCTTGCCGTCAAGCCTTGGTTGGCGCATACCCTACCAGCCTAAGAAGCACTGCGCCCCTGGGTGACACAGCGCTCCCAGGGTGGTGGTGACTTACCCAGGGGCTGTCCAAGCCCGCAAAACACCTCTACGAGACAGTTTTTAAGCAAAATCAGCGCTATGCCTTAGTAAATCAAGGCTTTATTGCTATCAATTTTAAAGTAAACAACATGAAAATCGCAGTTTTGCCAGGGGATGGCATTGGCACAGAAATCGTTGCAGAAGCCGTCAAAGTGCTCAAAGCCATGGCGCTGCCACTGGAGATGGAAACCGCGCTGGTTGGCGGCGCAGCCTACGAGGCCCACGGCCACCCCCTGCCTGAATCCACCTTGAAACTGGCCCAGCAAGCTGACGCTGTATTGTTTGGCGCTGTGGGCGACTGGAAATACGACAAACTTGACCGCCCCTTGCGGCCAGAGCAAGCCATCTTGGGTCTGCGCAAGAACCTGGGCCTATTTGCCAACTTTCGCCCCGCCATTTGCTACGAACAACTGGTGGGGGCGTCCAGCCTCAAGCCAGAAATCATCTCCGGCCTGGACATCCTGATCATTCGCGAACTGACTGGCGACATCTACTTTGGCCAGCCGCGTGGCCGCCGCGTGGCCGCCGACGGCCACTTCCCAGGTACTGAAGAAGCGTTTGACACCATGCGCTACAGCCGCCCGGAGATCGAACGCATTGCCCACGTAGCCTTCCAAGCAGCCCGCAAGCGTAACAAGCGCGTTACCAGCGTAGACAAGGCCAATGTGCTGGAGACCTTCCAGCTTTGGAAAGACGTGGTCACAGAAGTGGGCCAGCAATACCCGGACGTGGCGCTCGATCACATGTACGTGGACAACGCCGCCATGCAATTGGTCAAGGCGCCCAAAAAATTCGATGTGATCGTCACTGGCAACATGTTTGGCGACATCCTCTCCGACGAGGCCTCCATGCTCACGGGCTCCATTGGTATGCTGCCATCTGCCAGCTTGAACAGCAAAAACCAGGGCCTGTACGAACCCAGCCACGGCAGTGCCCCCGACATTGCGGGCCAAGGCATTGCCAACCCGCTGGCCACCATACTGTCTGCCGCCATGATGTTGCGCTTTAGCCTGAACCAGGAAGCCGCCGCGCAGCACATCGAGGCTGCCGTGCAAAAAGTGCTAGCACAAGGCCTGCGCACACCCGACATCTACAGTGAAGGCACCACCAAAGTAGGCACGGCGCAAATGGGCGATGCCGTAGTGAAAGCACTTCAAAGCTAAGACACAAGGCGCTTTAACTGCGCCCATTCTTGTGCGACCAACAAAAAAGGCGACCTGTTTTCAGGTCGCCTTTTTGCATAAAGCCTGTAACCGAAGCTAACGAAGGAAGCGGGTGCAAACATACCGCTGCACGCAAAAAAGTGTGCGAACGCGGACGGCACAAATGTAGGCACAAAGATCAGTCCTTTTTGCGCCCCACCACAAGAAGAAAACCACCAACCAATACAGCACCCACACCCACCCAAAGTGGAATATTGACGGTCTCTTTCTCCTTAACGGAAAGCTCCACAGGCCCGAGCTTCAAGGCTGTTGTGTCTTTGGTATAACTAAAACCACCGTAGGTCAAAGCCAAAATTCCGGCCACTATCAAGACTAAGCCCAACATCTTTATTGCACTCAATTTGCACTCCTTTTAATAAATGATTTGTAGGTGTCGCATCCCGGACGATCATATGGTCGCTTATGAAATAGGTGCGGGTGCGTCTGATACCACTCTTTCATGGCCTGCATCGGCGTCTTGCTCTTGAGCGCCGACTGCGGCAACTGGTGGTTGTACAGAGCCACATAACGCAACAACGTCTGCTCCATGTCCTCTCGGCCGTTGAACCTGTGGGTCTTGAGCACATCTGCAATGCGGCCATTGAACCGCTCGACCATGCCGTTGGTTCTGGGTGTCCTGGGCTTTGTCAGCCGGTGCTCGATGCCCAGCTCCTGGCACAGCTGATCGAACTCATGGTTGCCGCTGGGTTCGCGTTCCCTGCTGGCAAACAGACGGTCCGTGAACTCCTTGCCGTTGTCCGTCAGCAGCTTAGTTATTTTGAGCGGGCAGGCCTTGTGTAATGCTTTGAGGAAGGCCTGCGCACTGGCGGCGGTCTTGTTGGACTTGAGTTGCACGAACACCCAACGCGTAGCCCTGTCGATGGCCACAAACAGGTAGCGCCTGCTGCCCTCGTCCTGCATCTGGGGCAGGTACTTCACATCCATGTGCACATAGCCTGGCTCGTAGCTCTTGAAGGCCTTGTGGGCTACCGCACGCGCCTGGGGCTTGAGGGCATTGAGGTTGCCCGCTCCATGGCGGCGCAGGCACCGGTCCAGCCCGGAGCGTGAGACGTGGGGACAGATGAACTCCCGTGTCACGGCCAGTAGGTCATCCAAAGGCAGCAGCAAGGTACGCCGCAAGTGAACCACCACGGTTTCTTGTGCTGGCGTGAGCACGGTCTGCAGTTGGTGGGCAGTGTGAGAGCGGTCTGCAAAGACGGAACGCTTCTTCCACTTGTAGACCGTCTGCTCAGTGATCCCAAAGCGCTGGGCCAAGACGCTGGCAATCTCGTGGCTGGCTGCGATCTCGGCGCGCACGGCAGGCGTGGTGCGGGCGTTCTTGTGCAGGGCTATCAACATGGCTTCACTCCCTGGGTGGATTGCAAGGACTCTATAAATTCTTGCAAAACAGCTCGAGCCGTGAAGAGCGGATAGCGTTTAGAGTCTATGCAATCGTCCGGGATGCGACATGTAGGGTTGCATAAGCACGTCACGCCGAGCATGTTTGCTGTGTGCCAAAGATGCATGCAAGCCAACCCAGCCTGTTCGCACCAGTCCAATAGTGACACACTGCACGATTAAAGATGCCATCTCATCGTTTGATGTGGCCCACATGATGGCCAACACGCTATTCAAGAGCCATATTTGTTGGTTAATGGCTGTCAATTCCAGCTCGCACCTTGGTTCAAGGCCGCGGCTTCAAACGATCCAGTAGAATCTTTCAAATGTTTACTGTGCGCCCGTTCCCCTTGAACAACACATTGGCTTTTATGTGCCATGTGTCTGCGCGCACCATCACCATCAAAACCACGACCATTAAGGGCTGACACAGCTCCGTTCGTCGTGCGCCCTCCCCGGCCAGACGAGCTGGGGCAAACAGTCTGTTGGGGTACTGTTTAACTTTGAAAGGGCGTTGAAATGAGCAAATTGGTAGGTTTGATCGGCTGGCGCGGTATGGTCGGCTCAGTGTTGATGGATCGCATGGTCGAAGAAAAAGACTTTGACCACATCGAGCCCTTGTTTTTCTCGACATCCAACGCAGGCGGCAAAGCCCCAGCAATGGCCAAGAATGAAACCGCCTTGCAAGATGCGTACAACATTGACGCCCTCAAGCGCTGTGACATCATCATCACCGCACAAGGTGGTGACTACACCTCAGAGGTATTCCCCAAGCTCCGTGCTGCCGGCTGGAACGGCCACTGGATTGACGCCGCATCCACCCTGCGCATGGAAAAAGATGCCGTCATCATCCTGGACCCCGTCAACATGCCCGTCATCAAGGACGCGCTCAGCAAGGGCGGCAAGAACTGGGTGGGCGGTAACTGCACCGTCAGCTGCATGTTGATGGGCGTGGGCGCCTTGTACAAAGCGGGGCTGGTGGAATGGATGAGCACCCAAACCTACCAAGCAGCATCGGGTGGCGGTGCGCAACACATGCGCGAGCTGTTAACCCAATACGGCACCCTCAACGCCGAAGTCAAAGCACTGCTGGACGACCCCAAAAGCGCCATTTTGGAGATCGACCGCAAAGTCATCGCCAAGCAACGCAGCCTGACCAGCGCTGAAACGGCTAACTTTGGCGTGCCACTGGGTGGCAGTCTGATCCCCTGGATTGATAAAGATTTAGGTAATGGCCAATCCAAAGAAGAATGGAAAGGCATGGCCGAAACCAACAAAATCTTGGGCTTGGGCGAAGGCTTTGGCTCTTCGCCCATTCCCGTAGATGGATTTTGCGTACGTGTTGGTGCCATGCGCTGCCACAGCCAAGCGCTCACTTTCAAACTGAAAAAAGACGTACCCGTGGCCGACATCGAAGCCATGATTGCCGCAGACAACCCATGGGCAAAAGTGGTACCCAATACCCGTGAAGCCACCATCAAAGACCTGACCCCTGTTGCGGTAACCGGCACCATGACCATTCCGGTGGGCCGTATCCGCAAACTGGCCATGGGGCCAGAATATGTGGGCGCATTCACTATTGGCGACCAACTGCTGTGGGGCGCAGCAGAACCCCTGCGCCGTATGCTGCGCATCTTGCTAGACGCTTAACACCCCACTAAGAGCACCCGCGTTGGCACGTGCTGACGCGGGGCTTTTACGGCTGCAATCAACACCCCCAGACACGGAACGTTGTCGCTGGACAACAACTAGGCCCCTGAACACACTGCCAAGGCATGCCTGTCAATGCTTAAGGGCTGTGTCAGCTTGTCAGTGCAAAGCATTGATGCTAAGGTGCTTTTACATATTTTCACGCGCAGCGGCGGGAACTCAATCATGGATAAAAACAAGCCGCTCGTCCGAGCCGCAAACCCCTCTCAGTTGATGGCAAACATGCACCGTTGGAAATTCTCTGTCTTAGCTGCGGCTGCCGTGGCCTCAATGGGCCTTTACTCGCAAGACGCGAACGCGCTTGCTTTGGGCCGCATTACTGTTCAATCTGCACTGGGTGAGCCGTTGCGCGCCGAGATTGAACTCCCCGAAATCACTCCAGCTGAAGCCGAAACATTGCGGGCCAGTACAGCGTCCCCCGATGTGTTTAGAGCCCAAGGGATGGAGTACACCCAGGCACTCAACACGCTGCAAATCAAGTTGCAACGTCGTCCTAACGGCACGGCAGTTTTGCGCTTAAGCAGCGACCGCCCGATCAATGAGCCCTTTGTGGATCTGGTCTTGGATGCCAACTGGGGTTCTGGTCGCTTGGTTCGAAGCTACACCATGCTGTTTGACCCACCGGCCATGCGCCGCCCGGCACCCGCAGCAACCGTAGCACCCCAAACAACCGCACCTGCCACGCCTTCTGTGCGCGCAACGCCCCGAAGCGCAGAAGCCCCCACGACTTCGAGTGCGTCAACACCTACACCCGCTGCCAGCGTAAAACCAGCAGCTTCTCAGGCCCCCGCCAAACCGGCTCCTACAGATGGAGTGAAGGTCAAAGCAGGCGACACAGCAGGCCGCTTGGCAAGCACCTATCGACCAAACGGTGTCTCTTTGGATCAAATGTTGGTCGCCATGATGCGCGCCAACCCTGATGCATTCATCCAAGGCAACGTCAACCGCCTCAAAGCTGGCGCTGTCCTGCAAATGCCCGACGAGGCAGCTGCCGCAGCCATACCGCAAACCGAGGCACGCCAGGTGCTGGCAGCGCAAAGCCGCGACTTCAATACCTTCCGTCGTAAATTGGCGGGTGCAGCCCCAACTACAGAGGTGGCAGGTTCCAATCGCTCCGCCAGCGGCACAGTCCAAGCCCAAGTTGAGGATAAAAAACCCTCTACCAACGCACCAGACAAGCTCACCATCACCAAGGGTTCGCTCAGCGGCAAAAAAGTGCCGGAAGATAAAGTAGCAGAAGCCAAACAAGCCCAAGAAACTGCGGCTCGTCTCAACGAGATGTCCAAGAACATCTCTGACCTGAACAAACTGGGTGGGGCATCCGCACCTGCAAGCGCCGCGCCTGCAGTTGCAGCCCCCGCCAGCGCACCAGCATCTTTGCCATCCATCGCTGTTCCAGTAGAAGGCATGGCACCAGCGTCCGGGCCTATGCAGGCCGCATCAACTACATCCAGCGCTGCATCCGAGGCTGCAGCACCTGAAGTGGTAGCTTCTACACCTGCTCCCGTGGCATCCAAGCCCGCACCCAAGCCCGTGGTACCTGCCCCCATGGAAGAGCCTAGCTTTATTGAAGGCCTTACAGACAACCCACTGCTTTTAGGTGGTGCTGCCATATTGGCATTGTTGCTAGGTTATGGTGCATACACCGTATCCCAGCGACGCAAACGCAATGGCTCTGGCGACAGCTCCTTCCTTGAAAGCCGTATCCAACCTGACTCATTCTTCGGTGCCAGCGGTGGTCAACGTGTAGATACCGCCAACAGCGACTTGACTACTGGCTCATCCATGGCGTACTCCCCTAGCCAATTGGATGCAGGCGGAGACGTAGATCCAGTGGCGGAGGCCGACGTTTACTTAGCCTACAACCGCGATCTGCAAGCCGAAGAAATTCTCAAAGAAGCTATTCGCCACAACCCATCTCGCGTGTCTGCACATGTCAAATTGGGTGAAATCTACTTCAAGCGCCAGGACAAAAAGGCGTTTGAAGTGGTAGCTGGTGAAGTCTTCAAGCTAACGCAAGGCGAAGGCTCTGATTGGCAGCGCATGGTGGATCTGGGCCGCGAACTGGAACCCGCCAACCCCTTGTACCAACCCGGCGGCCGCCCTGGCGCCCCCGAAAACACCATGCCAGCGCCATTGGGCGGAGCGTTCCCTAGCACCTACCCTGGTGAGGGTACGGACGCCGCCCCACCTGATCTGGATCTTGACTTGGATCTTGACCTGAACCTGCACGGTGATGCCCTGACTGAAGCTCCACCGGTAGCGCCTACCCAACCTGGTGGTTTTGCAGCCGCTGCAGCGGCTGTGCAAACAGACTTCCAAGATACCCCTCCCAGCTCCATGGTGGAAGGTGGTGCAGACATTGATTTGACAGCCCCATCACGTCCTAGCCCGCTGGCGCGTGAAGACGGACAATCTGATGCGCCCGAATTCGACCTAGGTGGCTTGACACTGGATCTGGACGTGCCCTCGGCCCACGGTGAAAACTCACGCCTGCCTGAAGATGATGGCAATAACACCCCTGATGACCCACTGGCAACCAAACTGGCCTTGGCAGAAGAGTTCAAAGCCATTGGTGACATTGAAGGTGCGCGCACTTACTTCGAAGAAGTGATCGCCGAGGCCTCTGGCGAGCTCAAGGAACGCGCCCAACGCCTCCTGGCCGAACTGGGCTGATGTCCTTACTGCCACCCGCCAGTAAACACCCACACACTTCACCCGGCGGTACACCATGAGGGTGGCGCTGGGTGTTGCTTATGGTGGTGGCAACTACCAAGGCTGGCAAAGCCAAGCTGGTGGGCAAACAGTCCAAGATGTTTTAGAGACTGCCCTGACTCAGTTTGCTACGCAGCAGATTCATGTTTTGTGTGCCGGGCGAACGGACGCTGGCGTGCACGGCTTGATGCAAGTTGTGCACTTTGACACTGAGGTACATAGGCCCTGTGCGGCATGGGTGCGGGGTACCAACGCTTTCTTACCCCCTGATGTGTCTGTACAGTGGGCGCAGTTGGTGCCGAGTTCTTTCCATGCCAGGGGAAGTGCGCTGACTCGCCGTTACGCCTACGTGCTGCTGCAATCTGCAGTGCGGCCCAGCGTAGAGTTGGGCCGGGTTGGTTGGGTGTTTCGCACTTTGAACCATCAAGCCATGCAAGAGGCCGCTGACTATCTGGCAGGCGAACATGACTTCACATCTTTTCGCGCTGCGGCATGCCAAGCGCTCTCACCTGTCAAAACACTGCATCCCATTCGCATTACCCGGCGCAGCCATAGTGATGACAGTCAAACCTGCTACTGGCGTTTTGAATTTGAAGGCAATGCTTTCTTGCACCACATGATTCGCAACATCATGGGCAGCTTGATCGCAATAGGACGCGGCAACTATCCTCCCCAGTGGATGCAGCAAATACTAGAGGCCAAATCACGAAAAGTGGCCGCCCCCACTTTTGCACCCGATGGGCTGTACTTTTTGGGTCCCACTTACGATTCACATTGGGGGCTTCCAACACGAACAGCTGCGTATGATTGGCTCCCATGAGTCTTGCTACGCTTCAAAACACCTCACCAGCAGCCACAACTTTGCATCGCACACGTATCAAAATCTGCGGTTTGACACGCGAAACAGACGTGGATGCCGCAGTAGCAGCAGGCGCAGATGCTTTGGGCTTTGTTTTGTACCCCCCCAGCCCAAGGGCAGTATCTGCGCAAAGGGCGGCAGAACTGGCAGCAAGACTTCCACCTTTTGTTACCCCTGTACTGCTTTTTGTGAATGCGTCTGCAAAAGATGTGCTGGCGCAAAGTGCTCTTATTCCAGGGGCGTTAATACAGTTTCATGGCGACGAAAACCCAGAATACTGCAGGCAGATAAGCCAAGACGCTAGCCGCCCCTACATCAGGGCTGCCAGAATTCCCCTTGGAGAAGGCGCAGCCCACTTCGACCTCTTAAAATACGCTTCTCATTATTCGCACGCACAAGCTATCTTGCTGGATGCCCACATCGATGGCTACGGCGGTGGCGGCAAGGCATTCAATTGGTCACTTCTACCTCCAAGCGTCAACTCTCACCTCGTTTTAAGTGGTGGACTCACGCCTGCAAACGTGACCGATGGCATTTTGCAAGTACGCCCACGCGGTAAAACGCTGGCAGTGGATGTGAGTTCTGGAGTCGAATGTGACGGGCCAGACGGCAAACCGCTCAGGGGTATCAAAGACGCTGAAAAAATCCACCGCTTCGTGGCAGCCGTTCGTGCTGCCGATGCGCAACTTGCAAAGAACACCCATGATTTCCTATCAACAACCTGACCCCTCGGGCCACTTTGGCGCCTATGGCGGCAGCTTTGTCAGTGAAACCCTGACCCACGCCATCGAAGAATTGCGCGAGGCCTATGCCCGCTACCAAAACGATCCCGACTTTTTGGCCGAATTTGAATACGAACTCAAGCATTTCGTAGGCCGTCCTTCCCCTATTTACCATGCAGCCCGCACTAGCAAGGAAATGGGTGGTGCACAGATCTACCTCAAACGAGAAGACCTCAATCACACAGGGGCTCACAAAATCAACAATGTGATTGGGCAAGCCATGCTGGCCAAGCGCATGGGCAAACCCAGAGTGATTGCGGAGACAGGGGCGGGCCAGCATGGCGTAGCCACAGCAACCATTTGTGCACGCTATGGGCTTGAATGCGTGGTGTACATGGGTGCGGAAGATGTCAAACGCCAAAGCCCAAACGTGTATCGAATGAAACTGCTGGGTGCCACCGTAGTACCAGTGGAGTCTGGCAGTAAAACCCTGAAAGATGCGCTCAACGATGCGATGCGCGACTGGGTTGCCAATGTGGACAACACTTTCTACATCATCGGTACCGTAGCAGGGCCGCACCCCTACCCCATGATGGTGCGTGATTTTCAGAGCATCATTGGCAAAGAGTGCATAGAGCAGATGCCTTCCATGCTCTCTGCGCAGCACCTTGTAGCACAGCAACCCGATGTGGTGGTGGCATGTGTCGGCGGGGGTAGCAATGCAATGGGCATCTTCCACCCCTACATTCCTTTTGAAAAAACCCGCCTTGTAGGTGTAGAGGCCGCAGGTGAAGGGCTGGAATCGGGCCGCCACTCGGCTTCTTTGCAAAAAGGCAGTCCAGGCGTCCTGCACGGAAACCGAACCTTCATTTTGCAAGACGCCAACGGGCAAATCACCGAAACCCACAGCATTAGCGCGGGGCTAGATTACCCAGGCGTTGGCCCAGAGCACGCGTGGTTGCAAGAAATTGGCAGAGCCCAGTACGTAGGCGTTACCGACCAACAAGCTTTGGAAGCCTTCCATTATTTGTGTCGCACAGAGGGCATTATTCCGGCGCTGGAGTCCAGTCATGCCATTGCCTACGCCATGCAACTGGCCAAGACCATGACTCCAGACCAGTCTATTTTGGTTAACCTATCGGGCCGAGGCGACAAAGACATTGGCACTGTTGCAGACCTTAGCGGTGCCGACTTTTATTGCCGCCCCAGTTGCAGAGGCCAATCCGTCAAGGGTGGCAATGAATCCACTATCAAAATCGTCCCATGAGCCGAATTGCCGCTACGTTTTCTGCACTCAAAGCACAGGGCCGCAAAGCCTTGATTCCCTATGTCACCGCCGGTTTCCCATATGCAGACATCACGCCCGCACTGATGCACGGGATGGTGGAAGCAGGCTCAGACATCATTGAACTGGGTGTTCCTTTTTCAGACCCCATGGCCGATGGACCAGTCATTCAAAAGGCCGGTGAAAAAGCCCTGGCTATGGGTGTTGGTATGGCGCAGGTGCTGGAAAACGTGCGCCTATTTCGCCAACGCAACAGCACCACCCCGGTGGTACTAATGGGCTACGCCAACCCGGTGGAGCGCTATGACCAAATGCATGGCCCCGAAGCGTTTGTCAAAGCCGCAGCGCAAGCTGGTGTCGATGGCGTATTGATTGTGGACTACCCGCCTGAAGAATGCGCCGCTTTTGCAGCCAGCCTGCGGGCGCACCAGATGGATTTGATATTTTTGCTGGCACCTACATCCACCGATACCCGCATGGCCGAGGTTGCCAAAGTAGCCAGTGGTTATGTGTACTACGTCTCGCTCAAGGGTGTCACTGGCTCCGGCGCGCTCGATACCTCTGCAGTAGAGCAAATGCTGCCACGCATCCGTAAGCATGTGCACATCCCTGTAGGTGTTGGGTTTGGCATCCGCGATGCGGAAACAGCGCAAATCATTGGCAGAGTATCTGATGCGGTGGTGATTGGCAGCAAAATCATTCAGCTGATTGAAGACCAACCCCACGAGAAAGTGGTGCAGGTCACCGTAGATTTTCTGCGTGGTATTCGCAAGGCACTCGACGCATAATGCCCCCCGATACAGGCTACAGTCTGTTACGAGGCTCACTACCTAAGAGGAAGAACCATGTCCTGGCTTGAAAAACTTCTACCCGCCAAAATCCAGCAGACAGACCCTACCGAGCGCCGTCAAGTGCCTGAAGGTTTGTGGGTCAAATGCCCCAGCTGTGAGACGGTTCTATACAAAACCGACCTGGAACAAAACCAAAACGTTTGCCCACATTGCAATCACCACCATCGCATTGGTGCCCGTGCAAGACTTGATGCGTTTTTGGATGCCGAGGGCCGCTACGAAATCGGCCAAGAAGTCCTACCTGTGGATGCTTTGAAATTCAAAGACAGTCGCAAGTATCCCGAACGCCTTAAAGAAGCCTTAGAAAACACTGGCGAGACAGATGCACTGATCGTGATGGGCGGTGCGGTCAAAAGTATTAGTCTGGTGGTGGCTTGCTTCGAGTTCGACTTTATGGGTGGCAGCATGGGCAGCGTAGTGGGCGAGCGCTTTGCCCGCGGCGTTGAGGCAGCCGTCGAGCAAAAAGTACCGTTTGTCTGCTTTACAGCAACAGGCGGTGCGCGCATGCAAGAGGGCCTTTTGTCGTTAATGCAAATGGCCAAAACCAATGCGGCCTTGACCCGTTTGGCCAAAAAAGGCTTGCCTTATATCAGTGTGCTGACCGACCCCACGATGGGCGGGGTCAGCGCTGGCTTTGCATTCATGGGAGATTTGGTGATTGCAGAGCCCAAAGCCCTGATTGGATTTGCCGGGCCGCGTGTGATTGAGTCTACTGTGCGGGTTACTTTGCCTGAAGGCTTCCAACGGGCTGAATTCTTACAGCAAAAAGGCGCTGTCGACATGATTTGTGACCGACGCGAGTTGCGCAACACAGTGGCGCAAACTCTGGCAATGCTGCAACGCCTGCCCGCTGACGCTGTAGCCTGAACCAGATCAGCGGATTTAACCTACCAGGGAGGCAGCCATGCCTCCCTTTTTGCCTTTAGCGCATCCAGGACAAGGCCAAGGCATGCATTTGCAAGTACCGAATCACCAACAAAAGCACCTGCAAAAACAGCACTGCAACCAAAGCTGACCAGTCCATGCCACCCACGCGGGGGATCAATTTACGCCAAGGCTTAAGCAAAGGTTGACACAAACGGTCCAGCAAATCAGCCACCTGGGTTTGGTTTTGCGTCCATGACATCAGCACGTAGGCTAGTAAAAGCAACATGCAGCTGCCCACAGCCACTCGTAGCAATCCAAATATTGCCAACCAGGGCAACCACACCAGCAACAGCGGGCTAGTGGGTACCAGCCACAAAATCAAAAAGTGAGTCGTTTGCAGCAATAGGGCCGCCACTAAGCTAGACACGTCCCAACGCCCCCAAGGGGGAATCACCCGACGCAAAGGCATGATGAGCCAGTCGGTCAAACCAAACACGACTCGGCCAATAGGGTTACCAAACGGCACCCGCTGCCATTGCATGTAAAGGCGCAACAGGCACGCGCCGGTTAGCAGGCCGCTCAAGACCTCTAGCACCAAGGAAACTATCTCGTAAAACAACATGGATCAGCCCGATCAAACAGCGTCTTGCACGCCAGCAGGGTAGCTCGTGGGATGATAGCGGGCACAGGCTGACACCATGACGCAACCCCTTTCGCTTTCTTCATTGCCATTGTTCCCACTGGCATCTGTATTGTTTCCGCAAGGCACCTTGGCTTTGCGGGTTTTTGAGGTGCGTTACCTGGACATGGTGCGCAAATGCCAACAAGTGGGCGCACCTTTTGGGGTCGTCACCCTGACTGAAGGCCATGAAGTGCGAAAGCCAGGCGCATCGGACGAGCAATTTACTGCCGAGGGAACCTTGGCCGTTATTGAGCACATTGAAACACCCCAGCCAGGCCTGATCATGATGATTTGCAGGGGCGATGCTCGGTTTCGGATTCGCCAACGCAACCACCTGCCCCATGGTTTGTGGATTGCAGACGTACGCCAAATGGAGCCTGATACCCCAGTGACCGTGCCCGAAGACTTGCAAAAAACTGCACAGGCACTGGCCCAAGTACTTAAAACTCTTCATGAGCGGAACCCTGGCGCCTTAGTTGCGCAGCAACCTACTGCTTTGCAATTGCAAGATTGCGGTTGGGTGGCCAATCGGTGGTGCGAATTGTTGCCACTGCCTTTAGCGCTCAAGCAACGCCTAATGGCGCTGGAAAACCCTTTGCTGCGACTTGAGTTGGTTGCTGATGTGCTCGACCAAACAGGCATTGCCACATGATAGGTTGAGTTTTTTTAACGTATTGAGTGCTGATCGCCACGATGCTCCAGCGTATTTTGAAATGGCCCAAATCGGCCAAACGGGCATTTGTCATGGGTCTGGATACCACCATGGCACTGGTGGCCATGTGGGTAGCGTTTTCGCTCAGGCTTGACACCTTACACATACCTTCAGGCATGCAGTGGTGGGTATACGCACTGGCCCCCTCGCTAGCACTGCCCGTTTTTGTCCACCAGGGCTTGTACCGCGCCATGTTCCGGCACAACGGCATGCGGGCACTCATCACCACAGGCAGGGCAGTTGCCATTTATGGACTGATACTGCTGGTGTGGCTATTGTTTGCGCAGTGGCCCACAGTGCCACGCAGCGTGGGCGTGCTTCAGCCTCTGGTGTTTTTACTGCTGGTGGGGACCAGCCGTACCTTGGGCTGGCGCTTACTTGCCAGCAGCCATCCATCACGGGCATCCCATCGTTTACTGATTTACGGGGCGGGTAGCGCAGGGGTGCAAACGGCAGACGGACTTGCAGGCACCAAACAATACCTGTTGCTGGGCTTTGTAGACGACGATGCCACCAAGGTGGGGCGCAGCATTAATGGCACACCGGTTTACGCACCGCAATCGCTACCCCATTTGATTGAGAAATTACACGTGACAGAAGTGCTGTTAGCCCTGCCCAGCGCAAGCCGACAGCGCCGCCGCGACATCATCACCCAGCTAAGCGCCTTGCCAGTCAGAGTACGAACGCTGCCTGGGCTCACAGACTTGGCCAGTGGACGTGTAACGGTACAAGATTTTCAAGACCTAGATATTGAGGACTTGCTAGGCAGAGCGCCAGTAGCACCCGAGCCCGCTTTACTGGACACCCACCTACGCAACGGCGTGGCCATGGTGACGGGCGCAGGCGGCAGTATCGGTAGTGAACTGTGCAGACAAATACTGCGCTTGGGGGCGGAGAGGCTAGTGCTAATCGACCACAGTGAATACGCTCTGTACACCATTCACCAAGAACTTCAAGCCATTGCGATAGCAGAACAGTTAGATTGCGAACTGATCCCCCTGCTGGCGAATGTGACCCATGCAGAACGCATGCTGGAGCTGTGCAGCACCTACAAGCCAGGCTGGGTCTACCACACGGCCGCCTACAAACATGTGCCCATGGTGGAGGCCAATGCCGCTGAAGGTGTTATGAACAATGTGTTTGGCACCCTGAATCTGGTCAAAGCCGCTGTACAAACAGGGGTTGCTCATTTTGTGTTGATTTCTACCGACAAAGCGGTGCGGCCCACTAGCGTCATGGGTGCCAGTAAACGCATGGCAGAACTGGTTTTACAGGCAGTAGCCTCTGCTACACACAACCCTTTTGCACCAGCCAACACACCACAAGCCTGTGAGGTTTGGCGTTGCCCCACACGTTTGGCAGCAGTGCGCTTTGGCAATGTACTGGGCTCTAGCGGCAGTGTCATCCCATTGTTCAGACGGCAAATTGCGCAAGGTGGCCCCATCACCATGACCCACCCTGAGGTCACGCGCTACTTTATGACGCTGCAAGAAGCAGCCCAATTGGTTTTGCAAGCAGGCACCATGGCCGAAGGTGGGGATGTGTTTGTGCTGGACATGGGGACACCCGTCAAAATTTTGGACTTAGCCAAACGCATGGTGCTGCTGTCGGGCCAAACTCTGCGTGATACAGATCACCCAGGTGGGGATATTGATATCGTGTTCATTGGCTTGCGTCCGGGCGAAAAACTCTATGAAGAACTGCTGATTGGGGACAACCCACAAGCCACTGCTCACCCGCAAGTTTTAAAGGCGCACGAAAAATCGCATCCATGGCCTGAACTGGCAAAGCATTTGGAGTCTTTGCATAACGCTGCCAAGCAAGGTGATGCAGAAGCCATGAAGTCGGCTTTGCAACAGGCAGGCACAGCATTGCACTAGGCCTAAGCCTTATTGACCCATGGCCAAAAACTCTCGCCACGGCCTGCATTTGGGCATGAACATCGCCGGTATTGTCTTGCCACTGTTGGCTGGTGTGTGCGTAGTGCCCAGCTTGTTGAATGCCCTTGGCACCACACAGTTTGGCGCCTTGGCATTGGGCTGGGCGCTGGTTGGATATTTCAGCGTACTGGATCTTGGGCTGGGCAAAGCGCTGACGCATCAGTTGGCACAGCGCCCGTACGCTGACCTGCTTGCCAACAACCTTGCATTGGCACGCACCGCACGCACCATGATGCTGGCAATAGGGTTGCTGTGGATGCTGCTTATGTTGGTGCTGATGCCTGTTGCAGGCCAATGGTTGCAGTGGGAACAAGCGCTTGGGGAAAAAGGATGGCTCGCTTGGGTCTTGCTAGCCATGTGCGCCCCATGTATTTTGTGGACCTCATGCAGCGCCAGTGTGTTGGAGGCCCGCCAAGAATTTGTGACGGTCAATGTAGTACGTATTCCGATGGGGGTTGCCAATTTTGTAGCCCCATGGCTGGCAAGCCTTGCCAGCAACGATGTGCGCTGGGTATTTGCCAGCCTACTACTGGTTCGCATCGGCGCAGCCATCGCCATGGCGTGGTGCGCCCGCAAAGGCTTTGCTCGCACAGGTGCTCTAAGGCAACGCGCCAATATGCAAGACTTGTTACGCTTTGGTGGCTGGATGACCCTCAGCCAAGTGCTAGGACCCATCATGACCACGTTCGATCGGTTTGCGATAGCTGCGTGGGTATCGGTAGCTGCAGTCACTTACTACACCGTACCGTTTGATGTTTTAAGCCGCTTGCCGATGCTGCCGGTCGCATTGATGGGAGTGTTGTTTCCCTTGCTCACCCACGCCTACAGTGCCAAGACGGAGGCCCCCAGAGACATCACACGTACCTTACGTTTGCTGCTGGTACTGTGGGTACCAGGCACGCTAGCAGCTGCATTGGTCGGGCCAGATCTGCTGCACTGGTGGGTAGGGGCTGACATAGCCCAACAAAGCGCTGACATTTGGCAATGGCTGCTGGTAGGTGTGGCTATCAACGGCCTGGCCCATGTGCCCTTGACCCTGCTACAAAGCGCAGGGCGTACCGATGCAGTTGCAAAGGTGCACACTGCCGAGGTTCTGCCCTATTGCTTGGCACTTTGGTGGGGCTTGCAGCACCACGGGGTAGTAGGCGCTGCAGTGGTTTGGACGCTGCGTGCTGCCATAGACAGCGCTTTGTTGTATGCCTGTGCCATGCACTGCACACCACATTGGAGGCCATTGATGCGCGAGCCCATGTGGGCCGGTGTCTTGGTGGGTGGCATGCTGCTTGCCATTGCTTTGGTTTGAAAACTGTTCTTGGTTCTTGCCTTTGCGGTAGCGCATCTTTTTTAGCTACCATGCGCGGTTGTACTTAGACCGACACATGCCCTCCCCTCCACTCAAGCCCGATCACGCTGCATGGCCCAAGCATGCCCTGCAAGCTACAGGGCGATGCCCTGTCTGCCAAGGCGTCGAGCGGAAGACTGCTTACACTGATTTGCGTGACGAACTTTTTGCATGCGCTGGTGGGCAGTGGCATATGCATGCATGCAAGCAATGCCAGACGCATTACCTAGACCCACAGCCTCATCCCGCGCACATTGGCAAAGCCTACAGCCGCTATTTCACCCACGCCGATGCAAGTGCAACTGAACCCGAAGAACCGAAGACGCAGCCATGGTGGAAGCGGGCTTTGGCTCATCATGCCAAGGCAAGCCTTAACAGCTACCGCAATGCGCACTGGGGTATGCGGCTAAAGCCAAGCAACCTGTGGGGTAAACATTGGGTGCCAATGCTTGGGCCTGTGCAGTCATTGATAGACCAACAAATGCGGCACCTGCCCCGCCGTCCACCCCGGCCCGGGGCACGCTTGCTGGACATTGGCTGTGGCAACGGAGCGTTTCTTGAGTTGGCCCAGCAATCGGGTTGGGTAGTACGCGGCATAGACCTCGACCCCAAAGCAGTCGCTGCCGCCAAGGCACGAGGGCTGGATGTGCAAGAAGGCGGGCTGGAGGCTTTGACACCAGCTTTGCAAGACCGCTTTGACTGGATCAGTTGCAGCCATGTTTTAGAGCATGTGCATGAACCCCTGCAGTGGTTACAAGCCATGCATGCACTGCTGCGCCCGGGGGGCACGCTGTGGCTGCAAACACCCAATATTGCCAGCATAGGCCACAGCCGCTACAAAGCGCACTGGCTAGGCTTAGACCCACCACGCCACCTTAGCCTGTGGACTTTGCCCACACTGACCAACGCTGTGCGCAAAGCCGGTTTCCGCACGGTACGGGCACATCGTTTGCCAGTGGTATCCGCCATGGCAGTTTATGCCGCCAGTGAAGCTCTGCAGCAAGGGCATGACAACGCCATTGCCCTGCCCCACAGCCAAGTGCCCCGCCTGCGCTATTTGTGGCCTGCATTGCGCCAGAACTGGTCGGTGCAGCGCAGCGAGTTTCACACCTTGATTGCTATCCGCTGATAGGTGCCGTACTGCATGACTGACCCCAAGGTTTATTGCGTGGTGGTGACTTACCGCCCCAATGCACAAACACTGCAGCGGGTGCTACAAAGCATTTGCAGCCAAACCCCGCATGTGATTGTGGTGGACAACACCGAGGATACCCACCAGCCTTTGGATACGGGCAGCGCAAGCTGCATGCGCCTGGGTTATAACGCAGGGATTGCAGCCGCACAAAACCGCGGAATAGACCAAGCACTTACCCAAGGGGCGCACTACATTTGGCTCAGCGACCAAGATACGGTGTACCCACCGGGCTTTGTCACCCAAATGCTGGCTTTTGCTCAAGCGTGCGTAGCACAAGGCATGGCCTTGGGGGCTATTGCACCGGCGTACCTAGACACCCACAAGGCCTGTGTGCAGTCGTTTGTAAGGCACGCCCCATTTACGCAATTTTTTACGCCCCAACCGGGCGCCAACGCCATATCGCATGCGATTGCATCGGGCACCTTCATACCTGCACAGGCCTTGAGCACAGTAGGCTTAATGCAAGAAAGCCTGTTTATCGACTGGGTGGACTTAGAGTGGTGCTGGAGGGCTAAGAATGTGTATGGCCTGCAAAACATCGCCAGTGGTGATGTGCTGATACAGCACACTCTGGGTGACGGATGGGTCAAGTTCATGGGCCGCAAAGTGACGGTACGCAGCCCCATAAGGCATTACTTTATGGTGCGCAATGCTGCCCATATTGCACTGCATTCACAGTCGGCCACGTGGCCGATTCGCATAGAAATCTTTGCTAAAGCCGTGGCCTGGACGCTGATCTTTCCCTGGATTGCACCCCAAAGCAAATGGCAGCACCTGAAAGCCACTTGCAAGGGCCTGTGGCACGGCATCATCAACCGCATGGGGCCATGGCCTGGCAAGGTGAACGCATGATGCATTCACCGCCACGCATAGGGGTGCTTTTAGCCGCTTACAACGGCATGGACTATTTGCCTGCACAAATGGAGTCCATCCTTGCGCAAGAAGGAGTCGATGTATCGGTGCTGGTCAGTGTCGATTGCTCTAGCGACGGAACAGAAGCATGGGTAGCCAACATGGCGGCGCAAAACCCACGCATTACTCTGCTGCCGACAGGCCAGCGCTTTGGCCGTGCAGCGCCTAACTTTTTTCATTTGCTGCGCCAAATGCCACTGGATCAGGTGGACTACATCGCGCTGGCCGACCAAGACGATATTTGGCACAGCGACAAATTGCTGCGCGCCCACCAAGTGCTGCAAAACACCCAGTGCGTGGCGTACTCCAGCAACGTCACGGCTTTTTGGCCGGATGGACGTGAAGCACTGATCCACAAAGCCCAGCCCCAACAGCCATGGGACTTTTTGTTTGAAGCCCCGGGCCCCGGCTGCACCTTTGTGTTGCGCCATGATTTCGCAGTTGCCTTGCAAGCAGCAGTGCATGAACAAGCACAGGCATTGGCGGGCATTGATTTTCATGACTGGCTGATTTACGCCTGGGCACGCGCACAAGGCTGGCGGTGGCACATCGACGACCAAAGCCACATGCGTTACCGCCAACACGCAAACAACCAACTAGGGGCCAACACAGGCTGGCAGTCGCTGTGGCAAAGGGCACAACAAGTGCGAAACGGCTGGTGGATGGGCCAGGCACGGCTGGTCGCGCAGGCCATAGGCTGGAGGCAGCACCCGTTTGTACAGCCTTGGTACAGCGGGCGGCGCTGGGGCTTGATATGGCTGGCCACGCACGCTTGGCGATGCCGCAGGCGCAGGCGCGATCAATGGCTGTTTGCGCTGTCTTGTCTGTGGTTGGTTTGCAAACCAGGGCGGAGCACAGCACCATGAAGCATTGCTTGGTCACGGGGGCTTCTGGTTTTGTGGGGCGGCACTTGTGCAGCACTTTGGCCCAGCAGCCCGAATGGCAATTGCGCATGGCCAGCCGTAATGCCAGCCGCGCCCCCAAGCTGCCCATGGCGCAGTGGTGCCGACAACCCGACCTGGATGCGCAAGCCGACTGGACTGCTGCACTGGATGGCATACACACCCTGGTGCATACCGCCGCGCAGGTACACACCCGGGCCACCGACCCAAGCACATGGAGCCATGCCAATAC
>Ga0315907_10000566_pt1 | contig 52832 bp, 44 predicted proteins | sample LakEriMetagenome_3_FD_203525 | JGI IMG/M metagenome (GOLD analysis project Ga0315907, IMG submission 203525) | Freshwater fungal communities from buoy surface, Lake Erie, Ohio, United States - Buoy 12 MA123 | ecosystem: Environmental > Aquatic > Freshwater > Lake > Lake biofilm | place: USA... | reverse complement strand
TGATTGCAGAGGCTTCCTTTGCCATGTTGGCTTGTGCGCGCATTGGCGCCATTCACTCTGTGGTGTTTGGTGGCTTTGCTTCTGGTTCATTGGCTTCGCGAATAGAAGACGCCAGTCCCAAAGTCATCGTCAGTGCCGATGCAGGTTCTCGGGGTGGCAAAGTCGTTGTCTACAAGCCCTTGTTAGATGAGGCCATTCGTTTGTCATCCCACAAGCCCGATTCAGTGGTGTTGGTCGAACGTGGTTTGGCAAGCATGGACATGATTCAGGGACGTGATTTGCTTTGGTCCACGCTGCGCGAAAAACACATGAACGACGTGGTGCCCTGCGAGTGGGTCGATGCCACCCATCCAAGTTACACCTTGTACACCTCTGGCACGACGGGCAAGCCCAAAGGGGTCCAGCGTGACACGGGTGGCTATGCAGTGGCCTTGGCTTCGAGCATCCCCAATATTTTTTGCGGTAAGCCAGGCGAAACATTTTTCTGCACCAGCGACATCGGTTGGGTGGTCGGTCACAGCTACATCATTTACGGCCCCTTGATTGGCGGCATGGCCACCATTCTTTACGAAGGCTTGCCTACACGCCCCGATGGTGGCATTTGGTGGAGTCTGGTTGAGAAATACAAAGTGACCGTGATGTTCAGTGCGCCCACAGCCATTCGTGTGTTGAAAAAACAAGATCCGGCCTTGCTTAGCAAATACGATTTGTCCAGCCTGAAGGCCCTGTTTTTAGCGGGCGAGCCGTTGGACGAGCCCACTGCCAAGTGGATTTCCGAGGGTCTAGGCAAACCCATCATCGACAACTACTGGCAAACAGAATCGGGTTGGCCTATCTTGACGGTATGCAACGGCATTGAAAAAACACCCAGTAAATTTGGCTCTCCAGGTAAAGCTGTTTACGGCTACAACGTGAAGTTGTTGGACGATCAAACGGGTGAAGAGCTGACGCAGCCCCACCAAAAAGGCGTGGTGGCCATTGAAGGCCCTTTGCCGCCTGGTTGCTTGCAAACCATCTGGGGTGATGACGAGCGTTTTGTCAAAACCTATTGGGACACAGTGCCTGGTAAAACGATTTACTCCACCTTCGATTGGGGCATCAAAGATGAAGATGGTTATTTCTTTATTTTGGGCCGCACCGATGATGTGATCAATGTCGCTGGCCATCGTTTGGGCACGCGTGAAATTGAAGAGAGCATTTCTGGTCATGCCGCAGTGGCAGAAGTGGCTGTGGTGGGTGTGGCCGACAGTTTGAAGGGACAAGTGGCCATGGCCTTTGCTGTTCTCAAAGACAACGCACTTTTGAATGATCCTCAAGCCTTGTTAAAACTTGAAGGTGAAGTCATGAAGGTGGTCGACAATTCATTGGGGGCGGTTGCCAGACCTTCGCGTGTTCGTTTTGTGTCTGTTTTGCCCAAAACGCGAAGTGGCAAATTGCTGCGCCGTGCTATTCAAGCGGTGTGTGAAGGGCGAGATCCTGGCGACTTAACCACGATGGACGACCCCGCGGCATTGCTTCAAATATCAGATTTGGTCAAATCTTCAAGTCCCTGATCTGTCACGTAGCTGACTTATGACTGACGGGATGGATCTGTATTCATCCCGTTTTTGTTGAATAAAACAGCTGATGTGATGCAAATCAATGGGATAATGCGCAAGTTACTTAGGCCCTTCCCCATGCCACAGTCGCATCCGCCAACCGGTTCAGCCGTGTCGCGGAAGGTAAATCAACCAACTAATGTTCCCTGAAGGGGAACGAAGGTCAGCGAAATATGAGTGAGACAAAATCCGTCTACACCGCCTACCAAGGCAACACCTATCTCTTCGGAGGCAATGCGCCCTACGTCGAGGAAATGTACGAGAACTACCTGACCAACCCAGGCAGCGTTCCCGACAGTTGGCGCGAATACTTCGACGCCTTGCAACATGTACCTGCTGTTGATGGCTCATCTGCCAAGGACGTTCCCCACTTACCCGTCATCAATGCTTTTGCCGAACGCGCAAAGCAAGGTGGTACCAAAGTCGTCATGGCCAGCGCCGATGCCGAAATGGGTCGCAAGCGTACGGCTGCACAACAACTTATTGCGGCTTACCGAAATGTAGGCCAGCGCTGGGCCGATCTTGACCCCTTGAAGCGCACTGAGCGCCCCAACATACCTGAACTCGATCCAGCGTTTTATGGTTTCACCGATTCCGACCAAGAAACTGTGTTCGACACCAGCAACACCTTCTTCGGTAAAAACGCCATGCCCTTGCGCGAATTGCTCAATGCATTGCGCGCAACCTACTGCGGCACATTGGGCGCCGAATTCATGTACACCACTGACCAAACTGAAAAGCGTTGGTGGCAACAAAAATTGGAAAGTATTCGCAGCAAACCCAATTTCAATGCCGAGCAGAAAAAACACATCCTCGATCGCTTGACTGCGGCCGAAGGCTTAGAGCGTTTTCTTCACACCAAATATGTCGGTCAAAAACGTTTCTCTTTGGAAGGTGGCGAAACCTTCATTGCAGCCATTGACGAGCTCATCCAAGCTGCGGGTGAAAAAGGCGTGCAAGAAATTGTGATTGGCATGGCCCACCGCGGCCGCTTGAATGTGCTGGTCAATACCATGGGCAAATTGCCCAAAGACTTGTTCGCTGAGTTTGACCACACTGCGCCAGAAGATTTGCCTGCCGGCGACGTGAAGTATCACCAAGGCTTCAGCTCTGACATCAGCACGCGCGGTGGCCCTGTTCACTTGTCGTTAGCCTTCAATCCATCGCACCTTGAAATTGTCAACCCAGTGGTCGAAGGCTCTGTGCGCGCACGCATGGACCGACGAGCCGATCCCAAGGGCAAACAAGTGTTGCCAGTGCTGGTTCACGGCGATGCAGCTTTTGCGGGTCAAGGTGTCAACCAAGAAACATTGGCCTTGGCACAAACCCGTGGTTATTCCACAGGCGGTACCGTTCACATCATCATCAACAACCAAATTGGTTTCACCACATCAGACCCTCGCGACATGGGTTCTACGGTGTACTGCACCGACATCGTCAAGATGGTGGAAGCACCTGTGTTGCACGTCAACGCAGACGATCCAGAAACAGCGGTGTTGGCCATGCAAATTGCGCTCGAGTACCGCATGACCTTCAATAAGGATGTGGTTCTTGACATCATTTGCTTCCGCAAATTGGGACACAACGAGCAAGACACACCTAGCCTGACACAGCCCTTGATGTACAAGAAAATCGGCGCACATCCTGGCACTCGCAAGTTGTTCGCCGATCGTTTGGCCGCACAAGGCTTGGGCGACACCTTGGGTGACGACATGGTGAAGGCTTGCCGCGCCGCATTGGACGCAGGCAAGCACACTGACAGCGATCCTGTTTTGACCAACTTCAAAACTCAGTTCTCTGTGGACTGGGCGCCATTCTTGAACCAAAAATGGACTGATGCAGGTAGCACTGCCTTGCCATTGGCTGAGTGGAAACGCATTGCCGAAAAAATCACCACCTTACCAAGCAGTGTGACACCGCATCAGTTGGTGAAAAACGTTTACGACAACCGTGCAGCCATGGGCCGTGGCGACATGCCCGTCGATTGGGGCATGGGCGAGCACATGGCTTTTGCTTCCTTGGTGGCCAGCGGTTATCCCGTGCGCTTGTCGGGTGAAGATTGCGGCCGTGGCACCTTCACACACCGACACGCTGTCATTCACGATCAAAATCGTGAGAAGTGGGACATTGGTACTTACGTGCCTTTGCAAAACGTTGCTGAAAATCAAGCGCCTTTTGTGGTCATCGACTCCATCTTGTCTGAAGAGGCTGTGCTTGGCTTTGAGTACGGCTACGCTTCCAACGATCCCAACACGTTGGTCATTTGGGAAGCTCAGTTCGGCGACTTTGCCAACGGCGCCCAAGTGGTGATTGACCAGTTCATTGCCTCTGGCGAAGTGAAGTGGGGCCGTGTGAACGGCCTGACGCTCATGTTGCCTCACGGCTATGAAGGTCAAGGCCCAGAGCACAGCTCAGCGCGCTTGGAGCGTTTCATGCAGCTGGCGGCTGACACCAACATGCAAATTGTCCAGCCCACCACGGCCAGTCAAATCTTCCATGTGCTGCGCCGTCAAATGATTCGCAATTTGCGCAAGCCTCTGATCATCTTCACACCGAAATCTTTGCTGCGCAACAAAGACGCCACATCACCTTTGTCAGAGTTCACCAAAGGTGGCTTCCAAACGGTCATTCCTGAAAACAAAGCACTGAAGGGTGACAAAGTCAAACGTGTTTTGATTTGTTCCGGCAAGGTTTACTACGACTTGGTTAAAAAGCGTGAAGAACTGGGTGCTGACGACACGGCCATTTTGCGTGCCGAACAGTTGTACCCGTTCCCGCACAAAGCTTTTGCAACTGAGTTGAAAAAGTACCCGAACGCTACCGAGTTGGTTTGGACGCAAGACGAGCCACAAAACCAAGGCGCTTGGTTCTTTGTGCAGCATTACATTCACGAGAACATGACCGAAGGTCAGCGCTTGGGGTATTCCGGCCGAGCAGCTTCCGCGTCGCCTGCTGTGGGTTATTCACACCTTCACCAAGAGCAACAAAAAGCTTTGGTGGATGGCGCATTCGGCAAGATCAAAGGTTTTGTGTTGTCCAAATAACAGACGCCACAAAAAGTATTGAACCAATTAAGAAAGAATCGAAATGGCTATCGCAGAAGTTAAAGTCCCTCAGTTGTCTGAGTCCGTGGCAGAAGCCACCATGTTGACGTGGAAAAAGAAAGTTGGCGACAGTGTCGCAGCCGACGAAATCTTGATCGAAATTGAAACTGACAAAGTGGTGCTTGAAGTCCCCGCACCGTCAGCAGGTGTTTTGTCAGAAATCTTGGTCGGCGACGGCGCTATGGTGCTTGCTGAGCAACTGATTGCTCGCATTGACACCGATGGCAAAGTGGCTGCATCAGCACCCGCAGCGGCAGCGGCACCAGCCCCTTCAGCTAGCGCCGCCGCAGCACCCGCTGCACAAAGCAACAGCATGGCGGGTGTGGCCATGCCCTCTGCGGCCAAGATCATGGCCGACAACAACTTGTCGGCTGGATCTGTTGCGGGTTCAGGCAAAGACGGACGCGTTACCAAAGGCGATGTATTGTCTGCTGTGGCCGGTGGCGCCAAGCCTGCACCGCAAGTTTCTATTCCAACGGGTGTGCCCACAAGTTCATTGCCACAAGTGGCTGCACCTGCAGTGAATTTGGGTGAGCGTCCTGAACAACGCGTGCCCATGACTCGACTGCGTGCGCGTGTGGCCGAGCGTTTGTTGCAATCTCAAGCAACCAATGCCATTTTGACCACCTTCAACGAAGTCAACATGGCGCCTGTCATGGACATGCGCAAGCGCTTCCAAGACAAGTTCGAAAAAGAGCACGGCATCAAGTTGGGCTTCATGAGCTTCTTCGTGAAAGCAGCCGTGCACGCCTTGAAGAAATACCCCGTGTTGAATGCCTCCGTTGATGGCAGCGACATTGTTTATCACGGTTATTTCGACATCGGTATTGCCGTGGGCTCACCCCGTGGTTTGGTGGTGCCTATTTTGCGCAATGCCGACCAAATGAGCTTTGCTGACATCGAGAAAAAGATCTCTGAGTTTGGCGCTAAGGCCAAAGACGGTAAGTTGGGCATTGAAGACATGACCGGCGGTACGTTCTCCATTTCGAATGGCGGTACCTTCGGCTCCATGATGTCCACCCCCATCATCAACCCACCTCAATCTGCTATTTTGGGTGTGCACGCTACCAAAGACCGCGCCATGGTTGAGAACGGTCAAGTGGTGGTTCGCCCCATGAACTATTTCGCCATGTCTTATGACCACCGCATCATTGACGGCCGTGAAGCTGTCTTGGGCTTGGTGGCCATGAAAGAAGCGTTAGAAGACCCATCGCGCTTGTTGTTTGACATCTAAGTCTTAGGAAAAAAAGCATGAGCAAACAATTTGATGTGGTCGTCATTGGTGGCGGCCCAGGTGGTTACATTGCCGCCATTCGCGCAGCGCAACTGGGATTTCAAGTAGCGTGTGTCGACGAATGGAAAAACGCAACGGGTGGCCCAGCCCTTGGCGGAACCTGCACCAACGTTGGGTGCATTCCTTCCAAAGCTTTGTTGCAGTCTTCTGAACATTTCGATCAAGCCAATCATCACTTTGCCGACCACGGCATCGAGATGAAAGGTGTGAGCATGGATGTGGCCAAGATGATTGCCCGTAAAGACAATGTTGTGAAGCAAAACAACGATGGCGTTTTGTACTTGTTCAAAAAGAACAAAGTGTCTTTCTTTCATGGTCGCGCTGCATTTAGCAAGGCCGTTGAAGGTGGCTACGAAGTTACCGTCACAGGTGCTGCCAATGAAACATTGCATGGCAAGAACATCATTGTGGCCACTGGCTCTAATGCCCGTTCATTGCCCGGCACACCTTTTGACGAAGTCAATGTGTTGTCCAATGACGGCGCTTTGAATGTGGGTGCAGTGCCTAAAAAGCTGGTGCTGATTGGCTCCGGTGTCATCGGCTTGGAAATGGGATCTGTCTGGCGCCGTCTGGGCTCCGATGTCACCATTCTTGAAGGCCTGCCTACTTTCTTGGGCGCTGTAGACGAGCAAATTGCCAAAGAAGCCAAAAAGGCATTCGACAAACAAGGTTTGAAAATTGAACTTGGTGTCAAAGTCGGCGAGATTCAAAATAGCAAAAAAGGCGTCAAAGTGGCCTACACCAATGCCAAGGGTGAAGCCCTGAGCATTGAGGCAGACAAACTCATAGTGTCCATTGGCCGAGTGCCAAACACCATTGGCTTGAACGCAGAAGCAGTAGGCTTGCATTTAGACGAGCGCGGCGCCATCGTGGTTGACGCTGAATGCAAAACCAACTTGCCTGGCGTTTGGGCCGTTGGCGACGTGGTGCGTGGCCCCATGTTGGCGCACAAAGCCGAAGAAGAGGGCGTTGCCGTGGCCGAGCGCATTGCCGGTCAGCACGGCCATGTCAATTTCAACACCGTGCCTTGGGTCATTTACACCAGCCCCGAAATTGCTTGGGTGGGCCGCAATGAGCAGCAGCTTAAGGCTGATGGCGTGGCTTACAAAGCGGGCACCTTTCCTTTCTTGGCCAATGGGCGTGCCCGTGCCTTAGGTGATACCACTGGCATGGTGAAGTTCTTAGCCGATGCCACCACTGACGAAATTTTGGGTGTTCACATTGTGGGCCCGATGGCCAGCGAGCTCATTGCTGAAGCCGTTGTAGCCATGGAATTCCGCGCTAGTGCGGAGGACATTGCTCGCATCTGCCATGCTCACCCGTCGTTAAGCGAAGCCACCAAAGAAGCTGCCTTGGCAGTCGACAAACGGACCTTGAACTTCTAAGCTTTTTGAAGTCTCGTTAAACTACGAAGCCCGGGCCCGCCCCGGGTTTTCTTATTCCAAAGAACCTTTGTTCTCAGTATTTTTCAAGAGCATACGATCCATGTCCGTTAGATTAGCCTACGACCAAGAACTTCTAAGCAGAGGCTATGAGGCTGACCCTGCGCAACTCAGAGCAGTCGAGGCCCTAGAACGTTGTGCGCAAGAATGGGCGGCTTATCAAGAAAGTATCAGCAACCCCTTTCGTTTTTTGAAAAAGAAACCAGCATTACCGCGTGGTGTTTACATGTTTGGTGGCGTAGGTCGTGGCAAGAGTTTCTTGATGGACTGTTTTTACAACGCTGTGCCGGTCAAGGACAAAACGCGTTTGCACTTCCATGAGTTCATGCGAGAAGTTCACCGTGAGATGGCTTTGATGCAAGGAACCGTCAACCCTTTGCAAGAGTTGGGAAGGCGGATGGCCAAGCGCTATCAACTCATTTGCTTCGACGAGTTTCATGTGGCCGACATTACCGATGCCATGATCTTGCACCGGCTGTTGGTGTCATTGTTTGAAAATGGCGTGAGCTTCGTCACCACTTCCAACTTCAAGCCTGACAACTTGTACCCAGATGGTTTGCACCGTGACCGTTTGCTACCCGCCATTGCGTTGCTCAATCAGCGCATGGAGGTGTTGAATGTCGACAACGGCACAGACTATCGCCGCCGCACCTTAGAAATGGTCAAGCTTTACCATTGCCCCTTGGGAGAAGAAGCCGACAACGCCATGACAGATGCTTTCAACAAGCTTGTCAGCAGCCAAGATGAGGACCCTATTTTGCACATTGAAGCCCGAGAAATTGAGTCAAAAAGGCGGGCAGGGGGCGTGGTGTGGTTTGACTTCAGAACCCTTTGTGGCGGGCCGCGCTCACAAAATGATTACTTGGAAATTGCCACCCAGTTTCACACGGTGCTGCTCAGCAATGTGCCCATGATGCCGCTTAGTATGGCATCAGAAGCAAGGCGATTTACTTGGCTCATTGACGTTCTGTACGACAGGCGTGTTAAATTGATTCTATCGGCTGAGGTTCAACCTGAGGCGCTTTACACGAAAGGTCCTCTTGCGCATGAGTTTCCCAGAACCATCTCCCGTCTGCACGAAATGCAGTCGTCAGAATTCTTGGCCCTAGAGCATCGCACCGTGGACACTCAAATTACCTAACTTAAGCATGGTTTCTTGCAACAAAGCTGCTCTGTTTCTTTTTTTGGCTAGCACCTGCTCGCTTGCCATGGCGCAATCTGATCATTCAATGCAGTTGCCCGAAACTGAGGCTATTGCAGACCAGCGAATGGGTTTGGCAGCGGAAAAAAAAGTCATCTTAGATCAATTTCAAATAGCATCTAAGTCGTGTTGGAAGCAATTTGCGGTCAACGATTGTTTGTTCAAAGCCAAGCAACAAAAGTACCAAGCCCTAGCGCCCTTGGATCAACGCGAGATGGCTTTGAATGCTCGCCAGCGTGTTCTCAAAGAGTCAGAACGTCAACAACGAATTTCGGGCAAAACCCAAGAGACGCCCAAAGACAAGGCACTGCCTTGAGCGCTTTTCTTCAAGCAGTCGCTGCCACTTTCACAGAAGATGGCGTCATCGCGCAAGCTACCCCTCAATTTAAATCTCGTGCCGGGCAAACAGACATGGCCATGGCCGTTGCAGAAACCATTTCAAGTGGTGGTGAATTGGTGGTGGAAGCCGGAACCGGTGTGGGTAAAACCTATGCCTACCTGGTACCTGTCTTGTTAAGCGGCCAGCGCGCTTTGGTGTCGACTGCGACCAAGGCGCTTCAAGATCAACTGTTTTCAAGAGATATTCCCAAACTCATCGATGCTTTGAAATTGCCTGTCCGTGTGGCGCTGCTCAAAGGACGTGGCAGCTATTTATGCACCTTGCGTTTGTCTCAAGCCAGACAGAGCCATGATGCTTCGTTGCGCATTCACATGCATGCCTTAAGCAAAATTGAAACATGGTCGCAATCCACTCGAACTGGCGACCTCTCTGAACTGTCTGGCTTGGACGACCGATCACCCGTTATTCCCTTGGTCACATCAACGCGTGACAATTGTCTTGGTTCTCCTTGCCCCAACTTCAAATCTTGCCATGTCAATTTGGCACGCAAAGAGGCCATGTCCGCCGATGTGGTTGTCATCAATCACCATTTGTTTTTTGCAGACCTCAATGTTCGCGAGACGGGCATGGCCGAACTGCTGCCCTCGGTGCAAACCGTTGTGTTTGACGAAGCGCATCAGTTGAATGAAATTGGTATTCATTTTTTAGGTCGGCATCTGAGTACAAGCCAACTCTTAGAACTCACGCGAGACATCTTGGGAGCAGGTGTGCAAATGGCCAGAGGCTTGGTTGATTGGACCTTGATTTGCAGTGTGATGGAAAAATCAACCCGTGATTTGCGACTGACTGCTCAACATGCTAAATCAGGCTCACGCCTGCGTTGGATTGACCCTATTCCAGATGGTATTGAAACCTCTGAATGGTTACTGGCCATGGCGCAATTGCAGGTAGCACTTCAAGGCGCTCAAGCAGCGCTAGACACAGTGAGTGAAATGGCGCCAGACTTTGTGCGCTTGTACGAGCGCGTGTCTTTGCAATTGCGCTTGATTCAAGACTTTCAAGAACCCTGCGCGCAAGGCTCGGTGCGTTGGGCGGAGGTGGGTGCGCAAATGCGTTTGGTGGAGTCGCCCCTAGATATTTCCAATGCTGTGCACACACACATGTTGCAAGATCTGGCTCCGCAAGAGCCAAAGACCGGCCCGCAAAAAACCTGGATTTTTACTTCTGCAACGCTGGGCGAGGATGATCAAATGCGCTGGTTCACCGAGCCTTGTGGCTTAAGTGAAGCGCGCAAGTTAAGAGTCGCCAGCCCCTTTGACTATGCCAACATGGCCGCCATCTATGTGCCGCCGGGCATGCCCAAACCCAGCGAGATAACGCATACGCGCACGGTGTCGACTTGGGTTGAAAAACACGCGCGGAATTTGGGCGGCAGAACCTTGGTATTGACCACCACCTTGAATGCCATGCGAAACATTGGTGAGGCACTGACGGCTGCCTTGGGTCAAACAGGCGAGTTAGAAGTATTGGTTCAAGGACAAGGCCCTAAGCGCAGACTCATGGAGCGTTTTCGAGTGGGCTCAAGCGAAGGCGGTTTGGGGTGCGTGTTGGTGGCTTCTGCTTCTTTTTGGGAAGGCTTTGATGTTCCCGGAGATGCGCTTCAATTGGTTGTCATTGACAAGTTGCCTTTTCCCCCGCCAAACGATCCTTTGGTAGAGGCTCGCTCGCAACGGTTGGAGTTGTCGGGCAAGAGCTCTTTCTCAGACTACAGCGTGCCAGAAGCTGCAGTGGCCCTGAAGCAGGGTGCAGGACGCCTGATTCGAAGCGAAACTGATCAAGGTGTTTTGGTTGTATGCGATCCACGCCTGACTGGCATGGCCTACGGACGGCGTTTGTTGGCTTGTCTGCCGCCCATGCGCAGACTTCACACTGAAGTTGAATTTGAAGAGGCTTTAGGAAGGCTTACCAAAACTTCCACCACGCAGTAGTTTTGCTGCTGGGTGGTGTCATAGAGTTGGGAAAATTCTTCTCTAACACACGAAGCGTGTCGGCTCTTAACTCTTCCATCCCCAATGCGCCATAGGACATGGCCAGAATCTCCAGAGCCTCTTTGATGGCTGGTACGCCGGGGTAGTCAGTGATGGCCAATTGAGTGCGATTGACAGCAGCCACATAGGCCCCCTTGCTGTAATAAAAACGCGCCACGTGAACTTCATAGGCTGCCAAAGAGTTAACAATGTACGTCATTCTTTGGCGTGCATCTGGCGAGTATTTGGAGTCGGGAAAGCGAGTGATCAGCTCTTTGAAAGATTCGAAAGAGTCCTTGGCGGCTTTTTGGTCGCGCTCCGACAAGTCTTGCCTCGTGATGAAAGAGAACAAGCCTAAGTTGTCGTTGAAATTGACCAAGCCTTTTAAGTAAAGCGCGTAATCCACACCAGGGCTGGCGGGATGAAGTTTAAGGAAGCGGTCAAGCGTGGCGATGGCTTGAATTTTTTCTGAGGCGCGATATTGTGCATAGGCTTTTTCGATTTGGGCCTGCTGTGCCAAAGGCGTACCGGCAGCCCGTCCCTCGAGTTTTTCGAACAGCATGGCCGCACGATCCCAAGCTCCCGCACTCGATTCATCGCGTGCTTCGCGGTATATTTTTTCAGGCGCCCAAGCTGCTGTAGGATCAGATGGCGTGCTGGAGCAGCCTGACAAAACAGTGACGGTAAAACCGATAAGCGTTAGCGCAAGCACCGATAATCTGATGTTCAACATCTGGCAACCTTGGAAATAAAGCAAATTGATTATATCGAGCCCCCCAGAGCTATACGACATTGATGAGTCTCAAGATGAAACTTCTCCAGATTCTGTCGTCACAGCGAAGGCCTCAGAAGTTCGCGAACTGGTCGTGCCCCCAGAATTTCATGGACAGCGTCTAGATCGGATGCTGGTAGCTGGCGTACCTGAGTTTTCCAGAAGTTATTTGCAACAGTTGCTGGAAGATGGCGCCGTTAGTCGGGGTGGCTTGGCTCAGCTTAAGTCGGCCCTGAAGGTCAAAGCCGGCGAGCTTTGGCACATCGAGTTGCGTGCCACACCTCAATCGCAAGCATTCAAGCCAGAATCGATGGTTCTGAATGTGGTCTACGAAGATGCCGATTTGAGGGTGATCGATAAACCTGCTGGCTTGGTAGTGCATCCTGCCCCCGGTAATTGGTCGGGTACCTTGATGAACGGTCTCTTAGGTCTAGACCCTGCTCTCATGGAATTGCCCAGAGCCGGTATTGTTCATCGCTTGGACAAAGACACCAGTGGCCTGATGGTGGTTGCCAGAACGCGCGCGGCCATGGATGCGTTGGTGCAAAAAATGGCAGCCCGAGAAATTAAGCGACAGTACGTCGCCATGAGTGATCAAGTCTGGACGGGCAATACGCAAAAGACCGTTGATTTGCCCATTGGCCGAGATCCTGCCAATCGCTTGCGAATGGCTGTCGTTGATTTGGCCAAAAATTCTGGGAAAACGGCTAAAACCCACTTTCGTGTCATGTCACAAAGTGAGCATGGCAGTCTGGTGCGTTGCATTTTAGAGACGGGGCGTACGCATCAAATCCGAGTTCACATGGCCGCCCTCAAATTGCCTTTGCTGGGTGACCCCCTGTATGGGGGCTCTGCACACACCCTCATGCCAAGGCAGGCCTTGCACGCTGATCTGTTGTCATTTGACCACCCCGTTTCGGGTCAGGCCTTGGCATTTCAATCGCCACTGCCAGCAGATATTCAGAATTTGCTTCAAGCTTGGTCGCTCAGTTACAATGAAAAATCCTGAATCTCAGGCTTGGCCAATCGAAAGATAGGCCTAAATCCCCCTTAATGGGGTGCGCAGGTGGGTCCCATCCTCCGCCAACTTGAAGTTTAAGTCGGTGTGTGCACCTTGATTCGCGCTTCAAGCGCATTTATCCCGGAAGATTGACACCATGAACACGGCGCAAGCCAAGCGTGTCCTTGAAACAGCGTTACTTTGTTCAACTCAGCCCGTCACTGTGCGTGACATGCGTGTGTTGTTCGAGGACGCTTTAGGCGCTGACACACTTAAGGCACTCCTAGAAGAGTTGCAATTGGATTGGGCCGAGCGCGGCCTGGAGTTGGTCTCTGTTGCCACAGGTTGGCGGTTTCAAAGCCGTCCTGAACTGCGGATCTACTTGGACAAACTGAACCCAGAAAAACCCCCCAAGTACACCCGTGCTGTCATGGAAACCTTGGCCATCATCGCTTATCGCCAACCGGTCACTCGCGGCGATATGGAAGACATTCGGGGTGTCACCATCAACACGCAAATCATCAAACAGTTGGAAGACAGAGGCTGGGTTGAAGTCATTGGTCATCGCGAGTCTGTCGGCCGTCCTGGTTTGTATGCCACCACCCGCCAATTCCTCGATGATTTGGGATTGTCTTCACTCGACCAGCTGCCTTTATTGAGCAGTGTGGAAGGGCAGGCATCCGTGCTGGCCAGCTTGAATCCCCCTGAAGCCGATGCATCGCAAGCCTCTCTTTCTCTAGAGGATGCCATCGAAGCATCAGAAACGACAGAGACACAAACGGAAGAGGCACTCACCGCAGAAGCCGAAGACCTGACAAACCTTGCGCAAGAAATGCCAGACTCGGCGAAAGGCCAGCACCATGATTGAGACACCAGAGACGCCGTCTCAAGATCCTTTGCGGCCGATTGCCATCGAGGACGTCGTTTCTGGAGAGTTTGACCAAGAATCTGAAGACACCATTTCGCCCATTCTGACCAAGCGAGTTTTGCCGCCCCAAGCTGAATCGCCCAAGTTGCACAAAGTTTTGGCGCAAGCGGGTTTAGGCTCACGTCTTGAGATGGAGCAACTTATTTTGGAAGGGCGTATTTCGGTCAACAACGAGCCAGCCCACATTGGTCAACGAATTCAGTATGGTGATCAAGTTAAGGTCAATGGACGGCCCCTGAGAATTCGAATCGATCCGCCACCACCCCGGGTCATTGCTTATCACAAGCCCGCCGGTGAAATTGTCAGCCATGACGATCCCAAAAACAGGCCTACCGTTTTTCGCAAGTTACCCCGTTTGCAACATGGCAAATGGCAGTCTGTTGGCCGCTTAGATCTCAACACAGAAGGCTTGCTTCTGTTTACCAGTTCAGGCGAATTGGCCAATCGATTGATGCACCCCCGATTTGGGCTAGAGCGTGAATACGCGGTTCGTGTTTTGGGCGCCCTGAGCAATGAAGAAAAGCAGAAGTTATTGGACGGCGTCATGCTTGAAGATGGCATGGCCCAATTTGGTTCGATTGAAAATGGCGGTGGAGAGGGCTCAAACTGTTGGTACCGCGTGACCATTTCAGAGGGCCGCAATCGCGAAGTGCGCCGCATGATGGAAGCTGTGGGCCATGCTGTTAGTCGCCTCATTCGCATTCGCTATGGCGCCATGGTTTTGCCGCACGGATTGCGCCGCAGTACTTACATGGAATTGGACGAAGCCGACATTCGAGCCCTCACACATGCGGCCAACAAAGCGCAGGCAGCTGAAAACCGAGATCAGCCTGGCACAGTTGGAGAAAAGCGCGCACCAGATCCTCGAAATCAAAATCCTAGAAACCCCAAAAACAGGGCTTTTGGCGCCAAAAAAACTGGGCCAGGACCTTCTCGTCAGCGCACTGACAAATCTGCCAGTAGCCAGCCCGACCCTATGAAAACCTCTGTGGGCTACATTGGGGCCGACAGTTTCAGTCGACAACGCAAAGAGCAAGGCCCTGGTGGCAAATCGGGTGGTCCCCGACGAAATGGCGGCAGAAGTCGCTAAATTGGCTGAGTTGGCCCAAGGCTTTCAAAGGTTTTCAATTCCTTGCGGACCATGGGGAAACCCTTAGCGCAGGTTAGAATAGAAGGCTATTGAAAATAATACTGAGGACTTTTACCATGGCTATCGAACGCACTTTATCTATCATCAAACCTGACGCGGTTGCAAAAAACGTCATCGGTCAAATTTACGCTCGTTTTGAAGCTGCTGGCCTCAAAGTGGTTGCAGCCAAGTTGGCACACCTTTCACGCGGCGAAGCAGAAGCTTTTTACGCTGTTCACAAAGAGCGTCCTTTCTTCAAAGACTTGGTTGATTTCATGATTTCTGGCCCTGTCATGATTCAAGCTCTTGAAGGCGAAGGCGCTATTTTGAAAAATCGCGATTTGATGGGCGCAACCGATCCTAAGAAAGCAGCACCTGGCACCATTCGCGCTGACTTTGCAGAAAGCATTGACGCCAATGCGGTTCACGGCTCAGACGCTGCAGAAACAGCAGCTGCTGAAATCAGCTTCTTTTTTGCGGGCATGAACGTTTACTCACGTTAATTCGCCTTAATTCGCCACTGCCCATAGCTCGCGGACAAGAACTTTCTTTCATCCGCCATGACGGCCAACCTTCTTGATTTTGACCTTGAAGGCTTGGCCGTTTTTTGTGAGGGCTTGGGCGAAAAACGTTTTCGCGCCACCCAGCTTTTTCGCTGGATTCACCAGCGCGGCATGTCCAACTTTGATGACATGTCAGACCTTGCCAAATCACTGCGCGAGAAGCTCAAGGTTCATGCCCACGTAGCGGCTTTGCCTATCCTGTCCCAACAATTCTCAAAAGACGGCACCATCAAATGGCTGTTCGATGTTGGCGCAGGCGATGCCGTTGAAGCCGTCTTTATTCCGGAAGACGATCGAGGTACTTTGTGCGTTTCCTCGCAAGCTGGTTGTGCCGTGGGTTGTCGCTTTTGCTCGACAGGGCATCAAGGATTCAGCCGCAACTTAAGCACCGCCGAAATTTTGTCGCAGCTCTGGTTTGCTGAGCATTTTTTACGCGGGCATTTAAACCAAACTGACCGCGTCATTTCCAATGTGGTCATGATGGGCATGGGTGAGCCACTGCAAAATTACAGCGCTTTGGTGCCGGCTTTAAAAGCCATGCTAGATGATCATGGCTATGGACTGTCGCGCCGAAGGGTGACAGTCTCTACGTCCGGTGTGGTGCCCATGATGACCCGTTTATCAGCCGATTGCCCGGTCGCATTGGCGGTTTCATTGCACGCCCCCAACAATGCATTGCGCGACAATTTAGTACCTTTGAATCGCAAGTATCCTTTGGACGAATTGCTGTCTGAGTGCACTCGCTATTTGGAAAAAGCACCGCGAGATTTCATCACCTTTGAATATTGCATGCTTCAAGGCGTGAATGACCAAGTGATGCATGCCAAGGAGTTGGTCCAACTCATTCGTCGACATGCCAGCCAAGGACTTCGGTGCAAATTCAATCTCATTCCCTTCAACCCATTCAAAGAGTCTGGCTTGTTGAGGTCCGATGATGCAACAGTTCAACAATTTGCAGCGGTTCTTTTAGACGCCGGGTTTGTGACCACTGTGCGCAAAACCCGAGGTGATGACATTGACGCTGCCTGCGGACAATTGGCAGGCGACGTGAAAGACCGCACGGGTGTTGTCGATCGAATCGCCCAACAACGTGCTGTGCCCATTCAGTGGCACGCTGCCACCTCTCTGACCCAAACGCCCCAAGGCTGATGTCAAGACTCGCTGCACTTGCCCTACTTTTTGGGGCAAGGCTGCTGATGGGCTTACTTTTTGTTTCAATGATCTTTCATTTGCCGCATGCCGGCGCATGGTTTCCCAAGGTCCCAGAGTCTTCTAAGGCATTAACGCTTACCCAAGCAAGAACAGCTTTGGCTTCTGCCTATTTTCAAGCCGGCATGTTTGTCTTTGCCTTGGAAGAAGTCGATCAAGCATTGATTTTGTCACCTCAGCATGCACCAGCTTTGGTGCTCAAAGCCCTTCTTTTGAAGCAGCAAAACAAGGCAGATCTGTCTCAAAAATACTTTCAACTGGCAACGGATGCAGCCCCCCAAAATCCTCAAATTGCCATTCAATGGGGGATTTTTGATTGCCAAAATGGCCATTTTGAAGTGGCATTTGAAAAATTCAAGCGGGCATTGGACCTTTCTGTGGGCCCTTTGAGGGTCGAGGCGAGCTGGATTTGGGGTCAATGCCTCATGAGAAATAAGCAATTTGAGGCCGCCAACGAAAGGATGTCAGATGCCTTCGCCCAACAGCCAGGCTTGATTTCTGACGCGCTTGAACTGGTAGACCTCAAAATTCAGTTGGGAAAGTACTTAGAAGCTGAGAAAATTCTTGAATATTTGAATGATTCTCCCTCTGTGAGTGCACAATCGGTGTGGCTCGCTTTGCAGCTTGCAGAGCGACAGAATCAAGCAGTTAAAAAGAACCATTGGGGCAAGATGTTAGGACTTCATTTTTCAAATTCAGCGCAATGGCGCGCTTACCAGGAAGACGCCACTCATGACTGAATCTCTTGATGAGGCTTTGTTGCCCCCTTCTCCCGGAGGCATCATGCGGTCTGCTCGTGAAAAAGCAGGCGTGCATTTGGGCGTGTTGTCTGTGAACCTTAAAGTCAGTATCAAACAACTGGAAGCCCTAGAGGCAGATCAATTTCAGCATTTGCCTGAGCCGGTTTTTGCACGTGCATTGGCTGCCAAAGTTTGTCGTTTTTTGAAAATTGATTCCGAGCCCGTTTTGGCACTGATGCCCCAAATGACCAATGGTTTAAAACCCTTGCAGCTCATTGAATCTGACAACAGATCTTCCAAGAGACTGCATCGAATGGATCTACCCAGCGGCACCGATCCCAAAGGGCGCAAGCTTTGGATCTTGTTGACGGCCATGTGCATTTTGGCTTTGGCTTACGCCGCCGATCTGCACCTCATTGTTTACAATCCAAACACCCAACCTCAGTTGTCAGAAGTTGTTCCCACGATGCCACCGGTTCAACAACCGTTAGCCCCTGATGCAACGCAAGCCGATCTTCCCAAGGCCCTGGTCTTTGACAGCTCTCCGCCTGACGCCAATCGCCCCAACACCCCCAACGACTCAAATCCTCCAACACCAGAGGTCAAAAAATGATGCAACCTGTCGTACCTAAGACCATTGCCGAGGCTATTCCTGCGGCAGTTCCTCTTCAAAGGCACAGCCTTCAATCTCAAGTTGTATGGGGCCAACGCATTGTCACGGTGGGGGGGCAGGCGCCCGTTCGTGTTCAGTCCATGACCAACACCGATACGGTTGATGTCATCGGAACTGCCATTCAGGTCAAAGAATTGGCCTTGGCAGGTTCGGAGTTGGTGAGGATCACTGTCAACACGCCGGAAGCTGCAGAGGCCGTGCCCCACATCCGAGATCAGCTTGACAAAATGGGCATTGATGTCCCCCTGATTGGTGACTTTCATTACAACGGACACCGTTTGTTAAGCGATCATCCAGCTTGTGCCGAAGCGCTTTCCAAATACCGAATCAATCCCGGCAACGTGGGTAAAGGCGATAAACACGATCTGCAATTCGGACAGATGATTGAAGCGGCCATGCGATGGAACAAGCCTGTTCGCATTGGTGTCAATTGGGGTAGCCTAGACCAAGAGTTGTTGGCTGAATTGATGGATCAAAACAGCCAGCGAAAAGTACCTTGGGAATCTAGGCAAGTGATGTACGAGGCGCTCATTACGTCGGCTATCACTTCGGCCGACAAGGCACACGAGATGGGCATGGCTCGTGCACAAATCATGCTGTCTTGCAAGGTTTCTGGCGTCCAAGACTTGATCGCTGTCTACCGCGAATTGGGTCGACGCACGGACTATCCTTTGCATTTGGGTCTGACAGAGGCAGGCATGGGCACCAAGGGCACCGTTGCTTCCAGCACAGCCCTGGCCATCTTGCTTCAAGAGGGGATTGGCGACACCATTCGCGTCTCACTTACCCCCCAGCCCGGCGAGGCACGTACCCAAGAAGTGGTCATTGCTTCAGAAATTTTGCAATCTTTGGGCTTGCGAATTTTCGTGCCCAGTGTCACAGCTTGCCCAGGTTGTGGCCGAACCACCAGCAGCACCTTCCAAGAGTTGGCCAAACAAATTGACGATTTCTTGCGGGCTCAAATGCCTGTTTGGCGCAGCCGTTATCCCGGTGTCGAACACATGAAGTTGGCGGTCATGGGCTGCATCGTCAATGGACCTGGTGAAAGCAAACATGCCGACATCGGCATCAGTTTGCCTGGGACTGGCGAAGCCCCCGCTGCGCCGGTGTTCATCGATGGTGAGAAGAAACTTACCTTGCGCGGCGACAACATTGCCAAAGAGTTTCAAGACCTAGTCGAGCAATACATCGACAACCGCTTTGGCGGCAGCTCTAAGGCTGTCATTTAATTTTTTATGTCTGATATTCAATCCAAAGAACTGTCTTCCAAAGTGAGCGCGTTTAAAAAACTCACCGCCGTCAAAGGCATGAACGATGTATTGCCCGGCGAGTCCGCCAAATGGGAGTGGCTCGAAGGCGTTGTGCGAAACTTAATGGCTCGATATGCCTACCGAAACATTCGAACGCCCATCGTCGAGCCCACCGCTCTTTTTGTTCGTGGCCTGGGGGAAGTGACCGACATTGTTGAGAAGGAAATGTATTCCTTCGAAGATCGCTTAAATGGTGAAGCGCTTACCTTGCGTCCTGAAAGTACGGCAGGCGTTGTGCGTGCTGTGGTAGAGCACAACATGCTTTACGAGGGCGGTAAGCGTTTGTATTACATGGGCCCGATGTTCAGGCACGAGCGTCCTCAGCGCGGGCGCTACCGTCAATTCCATCAAATTGGCGCAGAGGTCTTGGGTTTTCAGGGACCCGAAATTGACGCCGAAGTTATTTTGTTGGCGCATGATTTATGGCAAGCCATAGGTCTGAAAGATGTTCGACTAGAGCTCAATAGTTTGGGGCAACCACCAGAGAGATTGGCGCATCGTGCAGCTTTAATCGCGCACTTTGAAAAACACCAAGCTGTTTTAGACGAGGATGCTAAACGTCGTCTGTATACCAATCCACTTCGAATTCTGGACACCAAAAATCCAGCCCTGAAAGACGTGGTTGAGTCAGCCCCGCAACTGATGAGTTTTTTGGGTGAAGCTTCGCTCGCTCACTTCAATGCATTGCGTCAAATTCTCGATGCCAATGGTGTTCAGTATTCGTTAAATCCTCGCTTGGTTCGGGGCATGGACTATTACAACCTCACTGTGTTCGAGTTCATTACCGATCAGTTGGGTTCTCAAGGCACAGTGTGTGGCGGCGGCCGTTATGACTATCTGATTGAGCAAGTGGGCGGCAAGCCCGCGCCTGCTGTGGGTTGGGCTCTAGGAATTGAGCGTGTTTTGGCCTTGCTAGAAGAGCAGGGTGTGCAATTACCCGATGCCACCCCCCATGCCTATGCCATCGTGCCAGAGGCAAGCAGTTTGCCCTTGGTTTTGAAGCACCTTAGGCAGCTTCGCGCCTTGGGTGTCAATGTTCAAATGCACGCAGGCTCAGGAGAGGGCGTAGGCAGCATGAAAACTCAATTTAAAAAAGCCGACAGCAGTGGTGCTGCTTATGCCCTCATTTTTGGTGCAGATGAGCTCGCTCAAAATACCGTTTCAGTCAAGTCTTTGCGAGATGGCGGTGGGGCCCAAAGGACGGAATCTCTTGAAAAGTTGGACACCTGGGCCCAGAGCCTACAATCCACCTCTTAAATTAAAGTTGAATATGGCATCACATCTCGATCTAGAAGAACAAGAGCAACTTGATGAACTCAAGCACTTTTGGAAAAAATACGGCAATGCCATCACCTGGCTGTTGATTGTCGTGATGGGCTCTTACGCTGGCTGGAATGGCTATCAATATTGGCAAGCGCAGCAGTCTGGCAAGGCATCGGCACTCTTCGATGAGCTTGAAAAGTCAGTTGCATCTGGCGACATGGTCAAGCTTGAGCGTGCTTGGGCCGATATGAAGGAGCGCTTCCCAAGCACCACATTCGCTGCTCAATCCGCCTTGCTGGTTGCCAAATCTTTTCAAATGACCGACAAGCCCGACGCTGCAAAAGCAGCCCTTCAGTGGGCCAGCGAAACTGCATCCGATCAAGGCAGTGCGCAATTGGCTCGTTTGCGCTTGGCCAACTTGCAAGCACAACAAAAAGCCTTTGATGAGGCCTTGAAAACGCTGTCTAAACCCTTTGATCCTGCATTTGCCGGACTGGCTTCCGACGTTCAAGGCGATATTTTTGCGGCGCAAAACAAATCGCAAGATGCCATCAAAGCTTACACCGATGCATGGCGCCAGCTGGAAGAAAATTCTGAATACCGTCGTTTGGTTGCAGCCAAACTAAACGCCCTGGGCCAGGACCCTGATGCTGCAAAAGGTGCTTCGAAATGACCCCTCAGTTCATCTCTGTTGGGATGAGGGAGAGAAGCGTGAAGTGGCTGTCCTTTGCAACGATGGGCGTCATGCTATTGGGTTTGGTCGCTTGTTCAAGCACCCCAGATAAACCCAAACCCGCAGCCCTGACCGACTTCAATTCTCAATTGAGCATCAGCAAATCCTGGGCACTCCAAATTGGCCCCATCAGCCCAAGCGCCAATACCACCTTAAGCCACAACTTAACAGAGGGTCGTTTGGCCTTGGTCACGGGCAGCGGTCTGGTTGTTTTGTTAGATGCCGAAACAGGTGCCGAAGCATGGCGTCTTGCCTTGAACACACCCGTTGCTGCTGGCATTGGGGGTGACGGTGAGCGCTTTGCCGTCATTTCACAAGCCAACGAATTAATTGCCATTTCAAATGCCAAAGTCATCTGGCGGGTCAAGTTGCCAGCATCTTCTTTCACATCCCCTTTGGTTGCTGGTGGGCGTGTTTTTGTTCTGACAGCCGATCGAACTGTGATGGCCTTTGATGGTGCTTCAGGGCAAAGGCTATGGAGCCAGCAACGCGCTGGCGACCCATTGGTCTTAAAGCAAGCCGGTATTCTGACTTCTTTCCAAGACAGGCTTTTGGTGGGCCTTTCTGGTCGCTTGGTGGCCATGAACCCTGCCAATGGCGTTGCAGTGTCCGAGCTCACAATTGGCGCCTCGCGCGGTACCAATGAAGTCGAGCGTTTGGTTGACTTGGTGGCGGGCGTATCGCGTGTCAATCAGGTCATTTGCGCCAGAGCATTTCAAACTTCTGTGACCTGCGTCGATGCCCTTAAGGGCCGCAACTTGTGGACGCGCGCAGCACAAGGCCATGTTGGCTTAAGTGGTTCTGAGTCCCTTGTATTTGGCGCTGAGTCTGATGGTAAATTGGTGGCTTGGCAACGCAGCACTGGCCAAATTGCTTGGCAATCAGAAGCTTTCCGTTTTAGAGGGCTCACTGCGCCCCATTGGTCTGCCGGCCAATTGCTTGTAGGCGATAGTTTGGGCGTGGCCCATTGGATCGATGTCAGCAATGGCCAAACCATTGGCCGTATTCAAGTCGATGCATCTGGTATTGCAATGACACCTGTGCGTGTTGGTAAAAATTGGGTGATCGTCACTCAGAGTGGCTTGGTGCAAGCCCTCCGAGCCGAATAACACCCAGCTGAAAGATAGATTTGAAACCCGTACTGGCCTTGGTCGGACGCCCCAATGTGGGGAAGTCCACTTTATTCAATCGACTTACCAAAAGCCGCGATGCCATCGTCGCTGACTTTGCGGGTCTCACGCGCGATCGCCACTATGGGCAAGGACGGCAGGGCCGTTATGAATACATCGTCATTGATACGGGTGGTTTTGAGCCTGATGCCCACGATGGCATCTACAAAGAAATGGCCAAACAAACTCAGCAAGCAGTCGCTGAGGCCGATGTGGTTGTCTTTGTGGTCGATGCCCGCGCAGGCGTTTCGGCACAAGACCATGACATTGCCAAGTATTTGCGGCGCATTGGCAAGCCATGCTTGTTGGTTGCCAACAAGGCCGAGGGCATGCGCGAGGGCGTTCAAATTAGCGAGTTTTACGAACTGGGACTAGGCGATGTCATTCCCGTTTCGGCAGCACATGGACAAGGCATTCGAAGCTTGGTCGAGTTGGCCCTAGACCCCTTGCTCTTGCCTGAAGAAGATGCTGACGCTGAACCAGACCTGAGTGTGGTCAAGCTAGCGGTAGCAGGGCGCCCCAATGTGGGCAAGTCAACCCTCATCAATACTTGGCTGGGTGAAGAACGCTTGGTTGCCTTTGACATGCCGGGTACCACCCGCGACGCCATCACGGTTCCCTTTGAACGGGACGGACAAAAGTTCGAACTCATTGACACGGCGGGTTTGCGCCGCAAGGGCAAAGTTTTTGAAGCCATTGAAAAATTCTCGGTGGTTAAAACTTTGCAAGCTATCGAATCGGCCAATGTCGTTTTATTGCTGTTGGATGCCACTCAGGGCGTCACTGAACAAGATGCGCACATTGCAGGCTTTATTTTGGACAGCGGTCGTGCGGTGGTGCTGGCCGTCAACAAGTGGGATGCCGTTGATTCGTACCAACGCGAATTGGTGAACCGATCGATAGAAAGTCGTCTGCCATTTTTGAAGTTTGCCAACCTGCACACTATTTCAGCTAAAAAACGCCAAGGACTAGGACCTGTTTGGAAATCCATCACACAAGCTCACAAATCGGCCATGGTCAAAATGACCACACCCGTTTTAACGCGTTTGTTGCTTGAGTCGGTTCAGTTCCAAAGTCCGCAACGCGGCGGCATGTTCCGTCCTAAATTGCGATACGCCCACCAAGGCGGCATGAACCCTCCTGTTATTGTGATTCACGGCAATTCTTTAGAGCACGTCACTGAAACCTACAAACGATATTTGGAAGGCCGTTTCCGCAAAGCCTTTGATTTGTCAGGCACGCCCCTGCGCATTGAAATGAAAACCTCCCAAAACCCCTTTGCTGACAAAGATGCGGGGTAATTTGTAAGGTTTTTAAAGAGGGCTTGCACAAATTGCGCCTTTTGATGTGTTAAGGTGAAACCCTTAAATTAATTCAAAACACGGAGAATATCGTGAACAACAAAGGGCAACTTTTGCAAGATCCCTTCCTCAACGCATTGCGTCGTGAGCATGTGCCAGTGTCCATTTACTTGGTCAACGGCATCAAACTCCAAGGCCAAATTGAGTCATTTGACCAATACGTAGTTTTGCTCCGTAACACGGTTACTCAAATGGTTTACAAGCACGCCATTTCCACCATTGTCCCCGGCCGAGCAGTCAACCTTTCAGGTTCAGACGAAGCCGTCGACGAGCCTTCGGCTTAACGCGCTGTTTTGAACGGCGATTTGGTTGACACAACGCCCGCCTTGTTGGTGGGTGTTGATTTTGGCTTGCCACATTTTGATGCGGAATTAGATGAGCTCAGTCAATTGGCCTTAACGGCAGGCCTCAAGCCTGTGGCCAAAATGACTTGCAAGCGAAAGGCCCCAGATGCCGCCTTGTTTGTAGGCTCTGGCAAAGCCGATGAAATTAAATTCATGGCAGAACAAATGGGCGCCAAAGAGGTTCTGTTTGATCAGTCTTTGAGCCCCGCTCAGCAGCGCAACCTTGAACGCCATTTGGGCCTGCCCGTCAACGACCGCACATTGCTCATTCTTGAAATTTTCGGCCAACGCGCGCGCAGCCATGATGGCAAATTGCAAGTTGAGTTGGCTCGTCTCCAATACCTGAGTACCCGTTTGGTTCGCCGGTGGTCACACCTTGAACGCCAGCGAGGTGGCATTGGCACGCGAGGGGGTCCTGGAGAAACTCAAATTGAACTTGACCGCCGCATGATCAATGACGCGATCAAGCGCACCAAGGATCGCTTGTCTAAAGTTAAAAAGCAGCGTTCTACCCAAAGAAGACAGCGCGATCGCCGCAACTCTTTCAATGTTTCCTTGGTGGGTTACACCAATGCCGGCAAATCTACGTTATTCAACACCTTGGTCAAAGCGCGAGCCTATGCCGCCGATCAGTTGTTTGCAACCTTAGACACCACTACACGTCAACTGTATTTGGGGGAGGCTGGCCGCAGCGCTTCGGTCTCCGATACGGTTGGATTTATTCGAGATTTGCCGCATGGCCTGATTGATGCCTTTCAGGCCACCTTGCAGGAAGCTGCCGACGCCGACTTGTTGCTGCATGTGGTGGATGCTTCCAACCCAAACTACCCGGAGCAAATGAACGAGGTCAAAAGGGTGCTTCGGGAAATTGGGGCAGAAGATGTGCCGCAATGGCTAATTTTTAACAAAATAGACACGATCCCGCCCGAGCGTCAACCGCTTGAAATGTTCGACCTGTACGAAGTCGATGGTGCTCCATTGAAGCGCCTGTTTGTCAGCGCTCAAACGGGTCAGGGCGTGCCAATGTTGCGACAAATGCTGGCAGAAGAAGTGCTTAGAACAGTTTCAAACCCCGAACGCGAATCTGATCCCCGCTTTGACCTTGATAATTTCGGGGAAAATGAGGATGATTTTTGATAAATGCCGCTCTGATTGTGCACAATGAGAGCAGTCATATAAAAACGTAGAAAAGCGAATGAATTCCAAATACCGTGCATTTAGCTGGTCAGTCTTGCCTCAGCGCCTTCGTGGCATGTTCAATTTGAACGATCAACGCTGGGGCCGAGGCGACGACAAGCCTGCTTCTGAAGGCCAAGACGGCACCAATGCCCCTGGCAACACCCCAGGCGCCAATGGTTCCCAGCAGCAACCTCCAAATCCTCAGCCTTCTAATTCAGGCAACTCGTCCAACCGACCTGGTCAATCTTCTGGCCCTCCAGATTTGGATGAGCTGTGGCGTGACCTTAATCGCAAGCTCTCGCAGTTCTTGGGTGGTAAAAATGGCGGCCCACCTAACAAAGGCCAGCCCAATGGCGATCCTTTCAATGGTTTGCCCCCCGTGTTTCGCAACTTAGGCATTGGTGCCATCTTGGGTGCTTTGCTCCTGATTTGGTTGGGTACAGGCTTTTTCATTGTCCAAGAGGGACAACAAGCCGTCATCACTCAATTTGGCAAATACAAGTCAACTGTCGGCGCTGGTTTCAATTGGCGCTTTCCTTACCCGATTCAAAAGAACGAGTTGGTGTTTGTGACGCAAATTCGTTCTGTTGACATTGGCCGCGACAACGTCATCAAGGCCACCGGTCTTCGCGAGTCAGCCATGCTCACGGAAGATGAAAACATTGTCGAAATTAAATTCGCCGTTCAATACCGCTTAAACGATGCACGTGCCTATTTGTTTGAAAGCAAAAACCCCACAGAAGCCGTTGTGCAAGCCGCTGAAACAGCCGTGCGCGAGGTGGTGGGCAAAATGAAAATGGATTCTGCTTTGTCAGAAGAACGCGATCAAATTGCGCCAAAAGTTCGAGCCCTGATGCAAAACATTTTGGATCGTTACAAGGTGGGCATTGAAGTGGTTGGCATCAACTTGCAGCAAGGTGGCGTTCGCCCCCCCGAACAAGTTCAGGCCGCGTTTGATGATGTGCTCAAGGCGGGCCAAGAACGCGAGCGTGCCAAAAATGAAGCGCAAGCTTATGCCAACGATGTTGTGCCTCGTGCAGTGGGTGCCGCATCCCGCTTGAAGGAAGAGTCTCAGGCCTATCGCGAGCGAATTGTGGCGCAAGCAGAGGGTGATGCTCAACGGTTCAAGGCCATTTTGCCCGAGTACCAAAATGCCCCTCAAGTGACGCGCGACCGCATGTATTTAGATGCCATGCAGCAAATTTACGCCAACGTCACCAAGGTTGTGATCGACAGTAAGCAAGGTTCTAACCTGATGTACCTGCCCCTCGATAAATTGATTCAAATGACCGCGACACCCTCGACAGCTGCTGCAACTGTCGATACGCCTGCGAACACCGCAGCCCCAAGCACCGCCCCTAGCAGCGCCCCCCCTGATCCAAGATCGCGCGACAGTCTTCGATCTCGTGACCGTGAAAATCGTTAAGGAAGCAGCAAAATGAATCGTATTGGAATATGGGTTTCATCCCTGCTGCTGTTGCTGGCTTTGGCCAGTTCCATGTTGTTCGTGGTCGATCAACGTCAATTTGGCGTGGTTTATGCCTTGGGTCAAATCAAAGAAGTCATTACCGAGCCTGGTTTGAACATCAAGCTGCCACCTCCTTTGCAAAACGTCACTTACATTGACAAGCGTTTGTTAACCCTCGACAGTCCCGACACCGAGCCCATGCTGACTGCTGAAAAGCAACGTGTGGTCATCGATTGGTATGTTCGTTGGCGCATTACAGATCCCCTGGCCTACATCCGCAATGTGGGCTTGGATGAAAAGGCTGGAGCCAATCAACTGAACCGAGTGGTTAGAAATGCTTTTCAAGAAGAAATCAACAAGCGCACTGTGAAGGACTTGCTGTCTTTAAGTCGCGACGCCTTGATGAATGACGTCAAGAGCGAAGTCTTAGACAAAGTGCGCGGCGTAAAGCCTTGGGGTGTTGATGTTGTCGATGTTCGCATCACAAGAGTTGACTATGTCGATGCCATTACCGAATCGGTTTATCGCCGTATGGAGGCAGAGCGTAAGCGCGTTGCCAACGAACTTCGTTCTACGGGCGGTGCAGAGGGAGAGAAAATCCGTGCTGATGCCGATCGCCAGCGCGAGGTCACCATTGCCAATGCTTACCGCGATGCCCAAAAAATCAAAGGTCTAGGAGATTCACAGGCCGCCAAAATCTACAACGAGTCCTTTGGCCGTGACCCTCAATTTGCGCAGTTTTACAGAAGCCTTGATGCCTACAAAGCCAGTTTTGCTAAAAAGAGCGATGTCATGGTTTTAGACCCAAGCAGCTCCGACTTCTTCAGAACCATGCGAGGCAATTCTTCAGGCAGCCAGGCTGCCCCCGCAGTGAAGAAGTAAGTGAGTTTCTGGTCCTCAATCATGGTGGCCATCTCGCTGGTGTTGATTTTTGAGGGGCTTCTGCCCCTCATCTCTCCCCCTAAGTGGCGAGAAATGTTCAGTCAGCTCTTGCAGCTCGAAGATGGTCAAATTCGGTTTTTCGGTCTCTCAATCGTTTTGTTAGGACTCTTTCTTTTAGCGGCCTTCATTTAGAGCCTGTTTGAACCGGTAAAATCCCTGTTTTAACAGCCTCCCAGATTGCCATGTCCGCTTGGGTCCTCCCGGATCACATCGCTGATGTCTTGCCCTCAGAAGCCAGACACATCGAAGAACTCCGAAGATTGCTTCTAGACACCGCCCGAAGCTATGGCTTCGAGTTGGTATCACCCCCTTTGCTTGAGCACATTGAGTCTTTGCTCACGGGCACTGGCAAAGCGCTTGATCTTCAAACCTTTAAATTGGTCGATCAAATCTCGGGGCGAATGATGGGCCTAAGAGCTGACACCACCCCTCAAGTCGCTCGGATTGATGCCCACTTACTAAACCGAAAAGGTGTCGCAAGGCTTTGCTACTGCGGCCCTGTCCTGCATACCCAACCCGACCGCCCGCACGCTACCCGCGAACCCTTGCAGCTGGGCGCCGAAATATTTGGCCATGCTGGTTTAGAAGCCGACCTCGAGGTTTTGCAGTTGGCCCTAGATTGTTTGCGTGCTTCTCAAATGGGTGAGGTCTTGGTTGACCTGGCTGATGCCAGAATTGTGAGCAGTTTGCTTGAAGAAATGCCCCTGACAGAGGCCATGCGAGGCGATGTTTTTGCGGCACTGGCCAGTAAAAATGCCTCTGCTTTAGCCGAGTTAACCCAAAATTTTCCTACAGCCATTCAAGCCGGACTGATGAGTCTCATTGACCTGTATGGAGACAGTTCAGTTCTAACGCTAGCACTCCAAAAATTACCGCCCAAACCTCAAATCAAGTTGGCCATTGAGCAGTTGAAATGGTTGAGCGATCAATTGCCTGATGTCACTTTTAAGTTCGATTTGGCCGATGCACGCGGGTATGCTTATTACAGTGGTTTGCGTTTTGCTATTTACGCAAAAGGCGCCAGTGATGCCGTGGTGCGTGGTGGTCGTTATGACGGAGTAGGGGCCGCCTTTGGCCACGAAATGGGCCGCGATCGTCCCGCAGTGGGTTTCAGCTTAGACCTGAAACAATGGGTTGGGGTTGTGCCGCAACTCAGCCTCAAAGCTGCCATTAGGGCGCCATGGGGCACTGGGGCAGACCTGCGTTCGGCCATTGCGCAGCTGCGCATGCACGGTGAAACTGTGGTGTGCAGCTTGCCTGGTCACGAAAGTGAAATAGATGAATTCCAATGCGATCGCGAACTCTTAGAGATTGCGGGGCAGTGGATTGTAAAAGCCATTGAAAACAAAACAAAATGAACATGATCAAAGGACGTAACGTTGTCGTAGTTGGAACCCAGTGGGGTGACGAGGGCAAAGGCAAACTGGTCGATTGGCTGACAGAAAGCGCGCAAGGTGTTGTGCGCTTTCAAGGTGGCCACAATGCAGGCCACACATTGGTCATCAATGGCGTCAAAACGGCACTTCACCTCATTCCAAGTGGCATCATGCGCGCCGGTGTGAAGTGTTATATCGGCAATGGTGTGGTCTTGTCTGCAGGCAAACTCTTTGAAGAAATTGCGGGTCTAGAAAAGGCCGGGGTTGAGGTTCGTTCACGTTTGCGTATCAGTGAAGCTTGCCCTTTGATCTTGCCATTTCATGCCGCCTTGGACGTTGCGCGTGAGGCTGCTCGCGAGCAAGGTGGCACCGAAAAAATTGGCACTACCGGTCGTGGCATCGGCCCAGCTTACGAAGACAAAATCGCACGCCGCGCTTTAAGAGTTCAAGACTTGAAATACCCCGAGCGTTTTGCACACAAACTCAAAGAACTCTTAGATTTGCACAACCATGTTTTGACAACTTATTTGGGCTCAGAGAAGTTCATCTTTGGAGATGCACTCAAGCCCTATGTCAAAAACGGTGAAGTTCAGTTTGATGTGGTTTTTAAAGAAGCCATGGAACACGCAGAACTTTTGAAGCCCATGATGGCCGATGTGTCTCGCGAACTGAACGACGCACACCGCTTAGGCGCCAACTTGTTGTTTGAAGGCGCTCAGGGCACACTGCTTGATGTTGATCACGGCACCTACCCTTATGTGACATCTAGCAACTGCGTTGCCGGCAACGCCGCAGCAGGTTCTGGCGTGGGTCCTGGTTTGTTGCATTATGTTTTGGGCATTACCAAGGCCTATTGCACACGGGTTGGTGGCGGCCCATTTCCAACCGAGTTGGAATGGGAAAAAGAAGGCACACCGGGTTGGCACATGAGCACTGTGGGCGCTGAAAAGGGCGTCACAACGGGTCGCAGTCGACGCTGCGGTTGGTTTGATGCCGCTTTGCTTAAACGCAGCGCTCAGGTCAATGGTTTGTCTGGCCTGTGCATTACCAAACTCGATGTCCTAGACGGCTTGAAAGAGTTAAAGCTTTGTACAGGTTATGAGTTGGATGGCGACATTGTGGACATTCTGCCCATGGGTGCCGAAGACATTGCTCGCTGCAAGCCCATTTACGAATCGATTGAAGGCTGGACTGACAGCACAGTGGGCGTCACACAATTTGATAAATTGCCTGTCAATGCCCGCTTGTATTTACAGCGCATTGAGCACATCACGGGCGTGCCCATCCATTTGGTGTCGACCAGCCCAGACCGCGACCACACCATCTTGATGCACCATCCTTTTTTAACCCCCCTTTAATTGACATCAACACCTCGCTTCACCTTCAAGTGAAATGAACCTACCTCTGGAGAATACGCATGCTGACTGAAGACGGCAAACACCTGTACGTAAGCTACGACGAATACCACAACCTGATTGAAAAGCTGGCCATCAAGGTCCATCAATCTGGGTGGGAGTTCGACACCATTTTGTGTTTGGCAAGGGGCGGCATGCGCCCTGGTGACATTTTGTCTCGCATCTTCAACAAGCCATTGGCCATCATGTCCACCAGCTCTTACCGCGCTGATGCCGGTACTGTGCAGGGCCATTTGGACATCGCTCGGTTCATCACCACCCCCAAAGGCGAAATTGCGGGTCGCGTTTTGTTGGTCGATGACTTGGCCGATTCGGGTCACACCTTGCATGCCGTGGTCGACATGTTAAAAACCAATTACAAGCCCATCACAGAACTGCGCAGTGCGGTTGTTTGGACCAAGGGCCTTTCTGGTTTTAAACCCGATTACTCTGTTGAATACCTGCCCACCAATCCTTGGATTCATCAGCCCTTTGAAGGCTACGACAGCATGAGCCCCGAAAAATTAATGGAAAAGTGGAAAGTCTAAAGGTAATATGGAGGGATGACTGAAAAGAACACATCCCACATTTCCACCCAACTGATTCACCACGGCTATACGCCACCGCCTGATTTTCAGGCTCCTCAGCCGGGTATCTTCAAAGCCTCTACGGTCTTCTTTCCCAATGTGGCGGCTATGCGCCAAAGCGATTGGAAAGATAAATCAGCTTACACCTACGGAACGCACGGCACGCCTTCAAGCTTCACACTTGAAGAGCGGCTTAGCTCACTAGAAGGCGGCAAACATTGCGTGTTAACACCCAGTGGTTTGTCGGCCTTGGCAGTAGCATCTTTTGCTGTTTTGCAAATGGGCGATCATATTTTGTTGCCCGACAACTCGTATGGCCCCAATAAGGTGCTGGCTGAAGGCGAATTGACATCCTTTGGCATTTCTCATGCTTACTACGATGCCATGGACCCTCAAGATCTGGCAGCCAAAATCAAACCCAACACCCGCCTTGTATGGTTGGAAGCGCCAGGCTCAGTCAGCATGGAGTTTCCAGACCTCATCGGTTTGATCAAGGTTTGTCAATCTCATGGCGTTTTAACCGCCTTGGACAATACATGGGGCGCGGGAATTGCATTCAAGCCCTTTGACCTGTTAGGCGATGGCAGTTTGTCCGTAGATCTCACCGCGCATGCGTTGACCAAATATCCCAGTGGGGGTGGCGATGTGCTCATGGGCAGCGTCATGACCTGCAGCGATGCGTTGGCACTGAAACTCAAAATGACCATGAGCCGATTGGGCATTTGTGTGGGCCCCAACGACATTGAAAGCATTCTTCGCTCGCTCCCCACCATTTCTTTGCGCTATGCAGCGCAAGATCATTCTGCCCGTAGGTTGGCGCAATGGTGGAAAAGCCAAAAAGCCTGTGTACAGGTACTGCATCCCGCTGTAGAAGGATCTCCTGGACACGCGCATTGGCAAACCTTGTGCGCTTCTGACGGTGGCGCTGGGCATGCAGCAGGCTTGTTCAGCGTGATGCTGCACCCCTCCTTGACGCAAGACCAAGTCGATACATTTTGCGACAATTTGAGTCTCTTCAGAATAGGCTACAGCTGGGGTGGCCCCATCAGTTTGGTGGTGCCTTACAACATTGCCAGCATGCGTTCTAACTGGCCTTCGCACTTGCAACAAGGTTACTTGGTGCGTTTTTCAACTGGGTTTGAAGACCCTCAAGACTTAATCCACGATTTAACCAAAGCTGTGAAGCAATGCTTGAATTTTTAAGCGTCTTGTAGGATTGAATGGCAAGCTGATACAGTGGAGCCATTCAATAGAAAGAAATACCTTGGCAACTCCCAATTACGGCTACGAAAAACGTCAAAAAGAATTGGCGAAGAAACGCAAAAAAGAAGACAAACTGAAAGCCAAGTCTGAGAAAAGAACTGACTCGCCTGATTCACTCTCAGAAGATTTGCCTGAAGACGAGATTGAGCAGCTGCCCGCGTCCGATGTGCCGCCACAACCTTAAATTCTCTAGTACCTAGGCAGGGTTACCTTATATCGGCCAACATTTTTTTAAGCTGAGGCCATACGTTTTTCATCATGGTGTTTTGCGCCCCTTCATTGGGATGAATTCGGTCTGGCTGAAACCACTTCAAGGGATCGGCATCGTCAGCAATGCCTTTTAAAAATTGGTTGTTCAGTTCGGCCCCAGTCTCTTTCGACACCCTCTGATAGGCCTGTGCTATTTGTTGAGCGTAATTGGCGCCATAGTTTGGCGGAATTTGCATGCCAATGACCATCACTTTGGCGCCTGCTTTTTTGCCTTGATTGGCCATGGCGCTCAAATTTTGTTGCGTCATTTGCATGCTCAAGCCTCGAAGCGCATCGTTGCCCCCAAGCTCCACGATCAAAACATGCGGCTTGTGCAGTTTGAGCAACTGGGGCAGCCTGCTAAGGCCTCCAGAACTTGTATCACCGCTGATACTGGCATTCACCAATCTCACTTTAACTGCCTCTTTGACAGCTTGGTCACTCATCAATTGAACCCAGCCTGTTCCTCGTGTCAGGCCATACTCAGCACTCAATGAGTCGCCCACAATCAAGACAATTTTTTCGAGGCTTGGTGTTGCCTTTTCGATGACTTTTGCAGTGCTTTCGCTGGCCAAAAGGGGCAAGCAAAAACCCGCGCAGAACAAGCTCACCACAAGCCAGTTAAAGTATCTACGTTGTAAGGAAATTTGGTACATGTCAGAAACAATGATCTCAGTCAGTCATGTCAGCAAGGTGGTCAGTGATGTCGGTGGTCCATTGGCTATTTTGCGTGATATTGATTTCTCCGTGAAGGCTGGGGAATCTGTTGCTATTTTGGGAGCCTCTGGTTCCGGCAAAAGCACCTTGTTGTCCATCATGGCAGGTTTAGATACCCCAACCGAAGGTCAAGTGTCTTTGGCAGGACAGCCCATTTTTGACATGACAGAGGACCAACGTGCCGCATGGCGCGGACAAATGCTAGGTTTTGTCTTTCAAAATTTTCAATTGATGGGTCATTTGACAGCATTGGAAAATGTCATGTTACCGCTTGAGTTGGCAGGCGCCAAAAACGCCAGCCAATTGGCCAAAGAGATCTTGTCGCAAGTAGGGCTTGCAGAGCGCTTGAAACATTTCCCCAAAGTTCTCAGTGGTGGTGAACAACAACGTGTTGCGCTTGCCCGAGCCTTTGTGGTCCAACCCCAACTCCTCTTGGCCGATGAGCCGACAGGCAGTTTGGATGCTCAAACTGGCGAAAGCATTATGAATTTGATGCTTTCTATGAATCAGGCCAGAGGAACCACCCTGATTTTGGTCACGCATGACCAAAAACTGGCATCTCGCTGCGATAGAACGCTCACACTTGAGGCTGGACAGCTTATATCCCAACGATAATTGGGGTATGTCTTCTCCCAAAATTCTTTTCGGTTTTCATGCAGTGGGGGTGCGTTTAAAAACAGCACCTCAATCGATCGTTGAGATCTATTTTGAAACCACACGGCGCGATGCCCGCATGCGCCAGTTCATTGAACGCGCACAAGAGGCGGGCGTCAGGCTCATAGAGGCTGACAGCATGCGCTTGGCCAAGTTGGCAGGCAGTCATGGCCATCAGGGCGTTGCGGCGCGCGTTGAAAGCTTGCCTCAAGTCCATTCGCTGGATGATCTGTTGGACCAAGTTCAGGGTCCTCCATTGCTCTTGGTTTTAGATGGCGTCACAGATCCGCACAATCTGGGTGCGTGTTTGCGTGTTGCCGATGGCGCGGGTGCACATGCTGTCATTGCACCCAAAGATCACGCCGCGGGCATCAATGCCACTGTGGCCAAGGTGGCCAGTGGTGCCGCTGAAACGGTGCCGTATTTCATGGTGACCAACTTGGCTAGAACTTTGGGTGAACTCAAAGAGCGTTCTATTTGGATCATTGGCACCAGCGGCGATGCCCCTCGCAATATTTACCAAGCAGATTTAAAAGTCCCTACTGCTTTGGTGCTGGGAGCCGAAGGCCCTGGCATGAGGCAGCTCACACGCAAAACCTGTGATGAGTTGGTCAGCATTCCCATGCAAGGTGCCGTCGAGAGCTTGAATGTGTCGGTGGCCAGTGGTGTTTGTTTGTTTGAAGCGCTGAGGCAGCGCTTGGTTTCATAAGCTCACAGCAGTCCTGCAGCACCCAGAATGCCGCCCGCTGCTATCAGCCACATCATGTGAATAGAAGTTCGCAACACCAGCCCTGTTGCAACAGCGGTGACCAACCAAATTTTCCAGTCTTGTGCAAAGTCGCCGTGAGCAGCCGACAGCAGCCACCCCGTTGACACCAAGAGTCCGATCACAATGGGAGCCATGCCAGATTTGAAGGCCTGAACCGATGTCAGATCTCGGTTGAGATGGGCCCATTTGGTGGCTTTGTAGGTCAGGATAGAGGAGGGCAACATAATGCCCAACATGGTGAGTACCACGCCAAAAAGGCCAAGCCACCATGCATGGGCACCCGCGCCCAAGCCCCCACCGGCATTGATGCCCACTTGCCATCCCATGAGCGCTACAAAGAGCACATTGGGGCCAGGTGCAGACTGAGCCAGGGCAATGCTGGAAGAAAAGGAAGGGTCTGTCAGCCAATGTTTTTCAGTCACCAAAAATCTGTGCATTTCTGGCGCAGTTGTGATGGCACCCCCAATCCCCATCAAGGACAAGACGGCAAAATGCATGAACAACTCAAACCAGTCTTGAGGACTCAGAGTCAGGCTCATTTTTAGGACGCCTCCCGATCCGTCTGTGAATCGGAATCAAGCTTGGTTTGCAAGTGTTTCAAGGCCCGATAGGTCAAGAACCACGCTAAGCTGCCAAAGCCAAGTAAAACCCAAGGCAATGGCCATCTGAAAATGCCGACACAAGCAAAAGAAAGAACTGCAAAAGAGATGGCTGTCCAAAGTCCCATTGGGTTTTTCGGCAGGGTTGAAGCAAGTTTAAGCCCTGTGGCAATGACCAAACCAGCCGCCACAGCCCCCATGCCTTTGAGTGCCCCTTGAGCGACGGCATTGTCTGCCACACCACCAAACAAGATAGCCAGGCCTAGTACCAAAACCAGCGGTCCGCAAATCAAGCCGCTAACCGCTGCCAAAGCACCTGCAATGCCAAAGTACTTGCCGCCAATCATCAAGCAAAGGTTGACCACGTTGGGGCCTGGCATCACTTGTGCGACGGACCATTCTTCAACAAATTGGGCCTTCGTCATCCACTTTCTGCGATCCACCAATTCGTGCTGAACAACTGCCAAAACGCCACCAAACCCCTGGAGTGCCAAAAAAGTAAAAACCGTGAACAGTTCTGTTTTGGATTGCGGTTGATTAAATTCTTGGGCTTGAGAAGACATTCGCGAATTATCGCTGAAGCATTTGCGGGTCAACTGATTCATATTAGGATGTCAAAGACCTAGAAACGGTCTTTTGGAGAGACCCTCTGAGAGACATGTTCCCAAAGAAGCCCTAAACTACGGCCTTCTCTAATTTCGACCCCATGAACGCACTGGTTGACGTCTCTTTTTTCCCGCGCAACGCCAAGCCCCTGAACAGCTATCGCAAGTTCTGGGCGGCGCGTTTTGGCACGGCGCCTTTTTTACCCATGAGCCGCGCTGAAATGACGCAATTGGGTTGGGACAGTTGCGACATTGTCTTGGTCACTGGCGACGCCTATGTCGACCATCCCAGTTTTGGCATGGCGGTCATTGGTCGCATGCTAGAGGCACAAGGTTTCCGGGTGGGCATCATTGCCCAGCCCGATTGGCAAAGTGCCGAGCCGTTTCGCGCCTTAGGCAAGCCCAATTTGTTTTGGGGCGTCACGGCAGGCAACATGGACTCCATGATCAACCGTTACACGGCCGATCGAAAAATCAGATCCGACGATGCCTACACAGCAGGCGACGTTGGCGGCAAACGACCTGATCGTGCGGCCATTGTCTACAGCCAACGCTGTCGTGAAGCTTTCCCAGATGTTCCCATTGTGTTGGGCGGCATTGAAGGATCTTTGCGCCGCATTGCACACTATGACTATTGGTCTGACAAGGTGCGCCGCTCTATTGTGGTCGATAGCAAATGCGATTTGCTGCTCTACGGCAATGCAGAACGTGCCGTTGTTGAAATTGCACACAGGTTGGCTGCAAGAGAGCCCGTTCACGACATTGTCGATGTGCGTGGTACTGCTTTTGTTCGTCGTCAAACGCCTGAAGGTTGGTTCGAAATTGATTCATCTTCTGTGGACACGCCTGGGCATGTAGAAGCACACGTCAATCCCTACCTCATGATTTCGGATCAAGCGCGTGAGAACGGTGCGACATGCGCCCGTGAAGACGAAGCTCAGTCGGTAGCCGATCAGCAAAATGCGACGGTCAAACCGCTTACTTTTGTGCCCAATCCGCAGATGCCGGCCATGACAGGCAAAGGCTTGCACAAAGTGCCGCCTCGTGACAAAAGTGTCATTCGTCTGCCCAGTTATGAGCAAGTGAAATCTGATGCCGTCTTGTATGCGCATGCCAATCGCGTGCTGCACTTAGAAACCAATCCGGGCAATGCGCGCAGTTTGGTGCAGGCCCATGGCGAGGGTGTGACTGCGCGCGATGTTTGGATTACGCCGCCGCCCATTCCGCTCACGACCGCCGAAATGGATGCCGTGTTTGACTTGCCCTATGCGCGCAGCCCACATCCCATTTATGCCGATGAAAACGGCTCTCATGACGCTGCTACCAAAATACCGGCCTGGGAGATGATTCGCTTTTCTGTGAACATCATGCGGGGCTGCTTTGGTGGCTGTACGTTTTGCTCCATCACAGAACATGAAGGCCGCATCATTCAAAGCCGCAGCGAGGCTTCGGTGCTGCGTGAAATTGAAGACATTCGCGATAAGGTTAAGGGTTTCACGGGCGTCATTTCAGATTTGGGCGGCCCCACAGCCAACATGTACCGTTTGGGCTGCAAGTCTCCCGAAATTGAAGCTGCTTGCCGCAAACCAAGTTGTGTCTTCCCTGGTATTTGCAGCAACCTCACCACAGACCACGGCCCGCTTATTCAGATGTACCGCAAAGCGCGGAGTTTGAAGGGCATCAAAAAGATCCTGATTGGCTCTGGCTTGCGCTATGACTTGGCGGTTCAAAGTCCTGAGTATGTGAAAGAGTTGGTCACCCACCATGTGGGTGGCTATTTGAAAATTGCCCCAGAACACACAGAGTCAGGCCCGCTCACCAAAATGATGAAGCCCGGCATTGGGTCTTACGACAAGTTCAAGAGCATGTTTGACAAGTTCAGTGCAGAGGCTGGCAAGAAACAGTTCTTGGTGCCTTACTTCATTGCAGCACATCCCGGTACCAGCGACGAAGACATGATGAACTTGGCCATCTGGCTGAAGAAAAACGGTTTTCGCGCCGATCAAGTTCAAACCTTCTATCCGAGCCCCATGGCCACCGCCACAGCCATGTACCACACCACCAAAAATCCGTTGCGCAAAATTACGCGTGACAGTGAAAAGGTTGATGTGGTCAAAGGTGAAAAGCGCCGCAGGTTGCACAAAGCCTTTTTGCGCTATCACGATGCCAAGCATTGGCCCCTTTTGCGTGATGCACTCAAAGCCATGGGCAGAGCAGACCTCATTGGCAATGGCAAGCACCACTTGATTCCTACTTGGCAGCCTTTGTCAGATGATTATCAAAGTGCGCGTCGCAAAAACAGCACGCCCAGTGAATCGGCCTCGCCCAAAAAAGGCACGATACTCACGCAGCACACGGGTTTGCCGCCTCGCAAGAGGAGTTGAGTCATCAACGACTAGGCTTCAGCCTTGAGTTCAAAGCTAAGCCTGTAAAACCTGAAGCAATTCGGTTTCTATTTCAATCTGTTCACGGTTGTGTTGAAGTGCAGAACCTTCAATCAGGAAGGTATCTTCTACGCGCTCACCCAGCGTGCTGATTTTGGCCAACTTCAGGCTGATGCTGTGTTTGGCAAGGACGGTGGCCACACTGTAGAGCAGGCCAATTTTGTCACTGGCTGAAATGGCCAGAAGCCAACTTTGAGCTTTTTCATCTGGGTGCAAAGTAATGCGAGGCGCAATGGGGAAGTTTTTAACGCGCCTTGATACGCGCCCTTTGGTTGGAGGCGGGAGGGTACCTTTTTGATTGATGGTGTGGCTCAGGCCAGATTCAACCATGGTCATGAGTTCTCGGTAGTGCTCAGGTAACAGTGAGGTCACCACTTGGAAAGTATCTAGCGCGTAACCATTTTTAGCCGTGTGAATTTTGGCATCCAAGATACTGAAGCCAGCTTGATCGAAGTATCCGCAAATGCGGGCGAATAAATCTGTTTGATCTTCTGTGTAGACCAACACTTGCAGACCTTCGCCCAAGGGTGAAATTCTGGCTCGGACGATGCATTTTCCGTTCAATGCCGAAACAGAAGTCGCTTCAGTTCTGGCAACATACCTTGAAAGTTGCCTAGCGTGCCACGCAATTTCACTGGCGTCGTGCCGCATGAAATAGCCTACATCCAAGGTGTCCCATAAGGCTTTTTGGCCATCGTGCGGTTCTGAGTGTCTGGCCAACTCCACCAACGCTTCGCGTTTGCGAGATTCAATTTCGGCGTTGGCATCAGGGGCTCTGCCGCCCAACATGCGCAAGGTGTACTTGTAAAGGTCTTCTAGAAGTTTTCCCTTCCAGGCATTCCATACCTTGGGACTTGTGCCACGAATATCTGCGACCGTTAAAAGGTACAAAGCCGTCAGTCGACGTTCGTTGCCAACACGCTTGGCAAATGCAGCAATGACGTCAGGGTCGCTGAGATCTTCTTTTTGGGCAACATGGCTCATGGTGAGGTGCTCGCCTACCAAAAATGCGATGAGCTTAGAGTCCTCTGAGGCTATGCTGTGTTGACGGCAAAAGCTTTTGACTTCGAGCACGCCAAGTTTGGAATGATCGCCACCACGGCCCTTGGCAATGTCATGAAACAAAGCGGCCGTATAAAGGATAAAAGGCTTGTCCCAACCAGCAGCCAGTTGAGAGCAAAAAGGGTATTCGTGGGCGTGGTCGGGAATGAAGAAGCGGCGCACGTTTCTAAGGACCATGAGAATGTGTTGGTCGACTGTGTAAACGTGAAACAGGTCGTGCTGCATTTGACCCACAATGTTTCTGAACACCCACAAGTAGCGCCCCAGAACTGAGGTCTGGTTCATCAAACGCAGGGCATGTGTAATGCCTTCGCCTTCCTGAAGTATTTTTAAAAAGGTGGCGCGATTGACCGGGTCGCGCCTGAAATTGGCATCCATCACGCCACGCACGTTGTAAAGCGCACGCAGTGTTTTAGCCGACAGCCCTTTAACGCTCCGAGTCTGCTGGAAAAGCAAAAATGTTTCTAAGATGGCATGGGGGTGTTTTTGATAGAGATCGTCTTGCGCGACTTCTAACAGGCCATTGATCTCTAAAAAATGTTCGTTGAGTTTGCGCACTTCAATTCGAAGATCGCCGCGCTGAGCTTGCAAATGCGCCTCAATGTTCAAAAGCAGTATTTGGTTCAATTGAGTGACAGCTTTGGCCGCCCAGTAATACTGGCGCATTAAGACTTCACTGGCTCTTTGCTTGTGTTTGCCGTCGGGTGTGCTTTGTGCCTTGTAGCCAAAGGCATCTGCCAAGGCGTGTTGCAAATCAAACACCAAGCGATCTTCGCGCCGCTTGGCCAGTAAATGAAGCCTTGCACGAATGAGGCTGAGCACAGCTTCATTGCGTTTAATTTGCTTCACTTCTAAGGCCGTGGCCAAGCCTTTGGCGGCTAAATCGTCCCATGTGTGCCCCAAGCCTGCAGCTCTAGATATCCATAAAATAATTTGAAGATCTCTGAGCCCGCCGGGTGACTCTTTGCAATTGGGTTCTAGAGAGTAGGGGGTATTTTCAAACTTGTTATGCCTTTGGTTAAGCTCAAGCGTTTTGGCCACAAAGAATGCGTGGGGGTCCATGGCCTCTTGGTAGCTTTGCTGAAACTGCTGGTACAAGCCAAGGCTGCCAGCAAGCAATCGACTTTCAAGCAGCGATGTTTTAACCGTGATGTCTTTTTCAGACTCGTCGATGCAATCTTTCAGATTGCGAACACTGGAGCCGATTTCTAGGCCGCTGTCCCAACAACTGCCAATGAAGGCTTCTAGCTTGGCTTTCAAATCTGGGGACTCTTCTGCAATGACACTGTCGGGCAGCAAAACCAAGACGTCGACGTCTGAAGATGGAAATAGCTCACCGCGACCATAGCCCCCGACGGCAATCAAAGCCTCGCCGTTTTCAAAACCAGCATTGCGCCAAAGTTGAACAAGCAGTTTGTCTGCGAGTTTGGCCAGGCGTCCCAATGTGGGCTTGAGTCCCCGACCATTGGCAGTGCTTTTGGCAATGTGAGACCACAGGGTCTGCTTTTCTTGCCTGTACTTATCCCTTAATGCAGACAAGTCGGTCATGGTCAAGCTTTGACAAAATCCGGCACAGGTGGACTTCCTGCTGAAAGTGTCAGCACTTCATAGCCAGTCTCGGTGACCAAAACGGTATGTTCCCATTGAGCGGACAAGCTTCTGTCTTTTGTGACGATGGTCCAACCATCGCCCATTTCTTTGATGTCCCGCTTGCCGGCATTGATCATGGGCTCGATGGTGAAAGTCATGCCGACTTTGAGTTCATCCAAGGTGCCAGGTTTTCCATAATGCAAAACTTGCGGTTCTTGGTGAAAGACACGGCCAATGCCATGACCACAAAATTCTCGAACAATGGAGAAGCCTAAGTTCTCGGCGAACTTTTGAATGGCCCATCCAATATCCCCTAAGTGAGCACCCGGCTTGACCTGTTCAATGCCATGCCACATGGCCTCGTAGGTGACGGCACAAAGACGTTTGGCTGCAATGGAGGCATCGCCCACAATGAACATGCGGCTTGTATCACCGTGCCAACCGTCTTTGATGACGGTGATGTCGATGTTGACGATATCGCCTTTTTTAAGCACCTTGTCATTGGGAATGCCGTGGCAAACTTGATGGTTGATGGAGGTGCAAATGGACTTAGGGTAGGGCGAGTAGCCAGGCGGTTGGTAATTGAGGGGGGCTGGAATGGTGCCTTGAACTTGAACCATGTAATCATGGGCCAGCTTGTCCAATTCGTTGGTGGTGACGCCTGGTTTTACAAAGGGCGTTAAATAGTCGAGTACTTCAGATGCGAGGCGTCCGGCAACTCGCATGCCGGCGGCGTTATCAGTATCATTTAGGGTGATTGTCATAGACGAGATTATCCCATCCTCCGTCCAATTTTGCAGAAATGAGCACCGCCAGCGGTTAAAATAGTGCTTCGTTCAATGCCCCAGTCAGCGGTATTTGAGACACTGTTCCCTCTTGCCCTCAAGGCCACCCTGTGACCCTGCAAACTCTTATCTTAGAAGGCGGCAACGCCCTCAGCGATTTCCGTATCCAGCAATTGTTACCTCGGTTGCAGGCTCATTGCCCAGAAATCAGGACGCTGACTGGCCAATATTTGCATTTGGTCGCCAGTGAATCACCCTTTGACGCTCATCAAAAGTCGATTTTGTCAGAGCTTCTCACGTATGGTGAGCCCTTTAACGCAGCGTCATCCACCTCCGCTAGATCCCATCAAATTTTTGTATCGCCAAGGCTTGGCACTGTCTCGCCTTGGGCTTCGAAAGCCACCGACATCGCCCACAACTGTGGCTTGATGGTTCGCCGAATTGAACGCTTGCTTGTGTATTCATTGCATTTTAAAAGTGCTTCAGCGGCCAAAGCCACTTCGGCTGAAACGCTTTTGAAGTTGTCAGACTTGCTGCACGACAGAATGACCGAATCCATCCTTGCAAAACGAGAAGATGCATTGGCCCTTTTTACGGAGCTGCAGGCTCAATCACTTTTGCACGTTGATGTGCTGGTGGGTGGCCGTGAAGCCTTGGTCAAAGCCAACCAAGAATTTGGCTTGGCATTGGCAGAAGACGAAATTGATTATCTTCTCAGTTCATTCCAACAATTGGGACGAAACCCCAGTGACGTTGAACTGATGATGTTTGCACAAGCCAACAGCGAGCATTGCAGACACAAAATTTTCAATGCGCAATTCACCCTTGATGGACAAGACCAAGCGCACAGTTTGTTTGGCATGATTCGACATACCCATCAACAAAATCCACAGCACACGGTTGTGGCTTATTCCGACAACGCGTCTGTCATGGCAGGTCATGAAGTCGAGCGTTTTGTGGCGAAACAGGGCGGCGTCTACCAAAAAGAAAAAGCGCTTCACCATGTGTTGATGAAGGTCGAGACTCACAACCACCCAACCGCTATTTCACCCTTCCCGGGCGCATCCACCGGCGCTGGCGGCGAAATTCGGGATGAAGGCGCAACAGGTCGCGGATCTAAACCCAAAGCGGGTTTAACAGGTTTTACAGTCTCAAAATTGTGGGGTAGCCCCAATGGAAAGCCAGCACACATTGCCAGTGCTCTGCAAATCATGACTGAAGGTCCTTTGGGCGGTGCAGCGTTCAACAACGAATTTGGTCGACCCAATTTGTTGGGCTATTTTCGCGAATACGAGCAAGTGGTCGACGGCGTGCTTCGTGGCTACCACAAGCCCATCATGATTGCGGGTGGCTTGGGGGTCATTGACGATGTTCAAACGCAAAAAATTCTATTTCCTGCTGGCACACTTTTAATTCAATTGGGTGGTCCTGGCATGCTCATCGGAATGGGCGGCAGTGCGGCCAGTTCAATGGCCTCTGGCGCCAATGCTGCCAACTTAGACTTTGATTCGGTGCAACGCGGCAATCCTGAAATTGAAAGACGGGCACAGGAAGTCATTAACCATTGTTGGGTCATGGGCCATGACAATCCTATTTTGGCCATTCACGATGTGGGCGCAGGTGGTTTGTCCAATGCGTTTCCAGAATTGACAAACGATGCAGGTCGAGGCGCTCGTTTTGATTTGCGTGCTGTGCCCTTGGAGGCATCTGGCCTCTCACCCAAAGAGATCTGGTCGAATGAAAGCCAAGAGCGTTATGTCTTGGCCATTGCGCCTGCATCGCTTGATTTGTTCAAGTCCTTTTGCCAGAGAGAGCGTTGCCCGTTTGCGGTAGTAGGTGTTGCCACTGAAGAGCGCCAATTGGTTTTGACAGATGATCTTGCTGCAGATGAGGCCTTGAAACTTCCCGTGAACATGCCGATGAATGTGCTGCTGGGCAAACCTCCCAAAATGCACCGCGATGTTATTTCAGTACAGCGCAACATCACGGCTTTGAATCTCACCGGCGTGAGTTTGCAAGACGCCGTCTTGAATGTGCTCAGTCATCCGACAGTTGCATCCAAAAGATTTCTCATCACCATTGGCGATCGCACTGTGGGCGGTTTAACTCACCGCGATCAAATGGTGGGGCCATGGCAAGTGCCGGTGGCCGATTGTGCGGTGACATTGGCAGACTATCAAGGCTTCAAAGGGGAGGCCATGAGCATGGGCGAACGCACGCCTTTGGCCAGCGTCGATGCAGCAGCATCGGGCCGCATGGCCGTAGCCGAGGCCATTACCAATTTGTTGGCGGCCCCCATTGAACTTGATCGCGTCAAACTCAGTGCCAACTGGATGGCTGCGTGTGGCGAGCCAGGAGAAGATGCGGCACTTTATGAAACCGTGAAGGCTGTAGGTCTTGAATTGTGTCCTGCCTTGGGTATTTCCATTCCAGTGGGCAAAGACAGTTTGTCGATGAAAACGCAATGGTCACACGCGGGTGTGGCGCACAAGGTCACTTCGCCTGTGAGTTTGATCGTGAGTGCCTTTGCCAGCTTGCAAGATGTGCGCGGTACCCTGACGCCGCAGTTGAACGCCAGCATCACGGACACCTCCTTGATTTTGATTGACCTAGGCCAAGGACAAAGCCGCATGGGCGGCAGTATTTTGGGCCAAGTTCTGAATCAATCAGGCGACCGAGTTCCCGATCTGGACGCACCTGAAAACTTAGTGAATTTGGTCAAGGTCATTAACTTGCTTCGATCACAAGGCAAAATTTTGGCCTATCACGATCGCAGTGATGGTGGCTTGCTAAGCACTGTGGCAGAAATGTGTTTTGCAGGTCAAGTAGGCGTCGCCCTCAATCTAGACATGTTGGTCACAGAAGGCGATGGTATTTCTGATAGCCGCGCTGAGTATGGCGATGCCAAAAATTGGGCGCAACAAGTCAGTGCGCGAAGAGAAGAGCTGACGCTCAAAGCCTTGTTCAATGAAGAGTTGGGTGTGGTCATTCAAATTGCAACCCAAGACCGTACAGAGGTGATGCAGGTATTGCGGGAGCACAGTCTCTCGAAGCACAGTCATGTTGTCGGTAAAACGAGGCCGGCCAACTCAGCCATTGACAAAGGTGTGGGTTCCTTGAGTATTTGGCGCGATGCCAAAGAAGTGTTCACTGCCAAGATAGAAGACTTGCACCAAGTGTGGGACAGCGTCAGTTGGAAAATTTGCCAGCAACGCGATAACGCTGTTTGTGCCGATATGGAGCATGCAGGAGTTGGCAAATGGAACAATCCAGGCTTGCATGTTTCGCTCAGTTTTAAGCCAGAAGACAATGTGGCAGCACCATGGCTTCATTTGGCCAAACCTCGCGTTGCCATTTTGCGGGAACAGGGTGTCAACTCTCATGTTGAGATGGCCTATGCTTTTACGCAAGCAGGATTCGAAGCGCATGACGTTCACATGACTGACTTGCAAACAGGCCGTGCAAGTTTGAAAGAATTTCAAGGCCTTGTGGCTTGCGGTGGCTTCAGTTATGGCGACACCTTAGGTGCTGGCATTGGTTGGGCCCGCAGCATCACTTTCAATCCCTTGTTGTCCGATGAATTCAAAGCTTACTTTTCACGCTCAGACACTTTTGGTTTAGGTGTTTGCAATGGTTGCCAGATGTTTGCTGAATTGGCCGACATTATTCCGGGTGCGCAACATTGGCCTAGATTTACGACCAATCAAAGTGAGCGATTCGAAGCCAGACTTTCAATGGTTGAAGTGTTGCCATCGCCCAGTCTTTTCTTCCATGACATGGCTGGAAGCCGCATGCCCATTGCGGTAGCGCATGGTGAAGGTTTTGCAAACTTCAAGTTTCGTGGCAATGCGCAACAAGCCATTGCAGCCATGCGCTTTGTGGACAACACTGGTGTTGTGACACAAAACTATCCTGCCAACCCCAATGGCAGTCCTGCTGGACTCACAGCAGTTACCACCCCAGATGGGCGCTTTACAGCCATGATGCCGCACCCAGAGCGAGTTTTTCGAAATGTTCAGATGAGCTATACGCCTGAAGATGTTTCAGCGTACAGCCCGTGGCTCAGAATGTGGCAGAACGCAAGGCGTTGGGTTCAGTAAAAAGCGAAGTTTTATTTAACTTTGGCTTTTGCGCGCAAATCTTCTTGGAATTTACCCAGTTTAGATTGGGTCAGTTGTTGGGTAATTTGAGGTTTGACCTCCTCCAATGGCGGCAACTGTGCTTCGCGCACGTCATCGACACGGATGATGTGAAAACCGAATTGGCTTTTGACCGGGGTCTCAGTGAGTTGGCCTTTTTCAAGCTTGATCATGGCATTGGAAAACTCAGGGACATAACTGGCTGCACTGGCCCAATCCAAATCGCCACCGTTGGCGCCAGAGCCTGGATCTTTAGAAGCTTTCTTCGCCAAGTCTTCAAATTTGCCACCCTTTTTCAGGTCAGCAATCAGGGCCTTGGCTTCGTCTTCTTTTTCGACCAAGATGTGACGTGCACGGTATTCTTTGCCGCCATTGGCTGCAACAAATTTGTCATACTCGCCTTTGATTTCGGCGTCGGTCACGGGATTTTTCTTCTGGAAGTTGGCAAACAACTCACGAATCAAAAGGCTCTGACGGGCCAATTCCAACTGCGCCTTGTAGTCTTCGCTAGCGTCTAAGCCACGTTTGCGGGCTTCTTGCATGAAGATTTCACGGGCAATGAGTTCTTCTTTGATTTGCGCCAAGATTTCTGGGGTGACGGGTCTGCCAGAGCGCTCAACTTGCTGCTTCAGCGCCTCTACGCGAGAGCTGGGGACGGGCTTGCCGTTGACCACTGCCAAATTCTGCGCCATTGCAGAGAAGCTCAATGCAGCGACCAAGCTCAAGGCCAATTTCGTAAGTTTCATCAAATTCCTCAGATTGCAATTAAATTTAGTTGGATCGAAATTCTATGGCCAGGGCATGAAGCCCGTTGTCCAAGAATTCTTGGAGCGAATCATACACAAGGCGATGACGCTGCACGCGGTTGAGCTTTTCAAAATGAGCAGAAGCAATCAAAACCCGGAAATGGCTGTTAAGGCCTGACTCACTGGCGCCGGCATGGCCTGCGTGCTGGGCACTTTCATCAATGACCTCTAAAAAGCTGGGTTCGAAGCTGTTTGTCAAGGCGGCCACCATGAGGGGTTGCCATGATGTATTTGTGGGGAGATTTGTTTTCAGATTCATACTTGAGCTTTACTTCGTGGTTTCGTCATCAGCGGTAGATTCTGAGGGGGCCACGTTTTTAGCGATGTAAATGCCGGTTCCAACTATGAAGGTCAAAGGGAATATATAGCCCCAAATTTTGAAATTCACCCAATCATCCGTACTGAATTCATAAGCCACATAGGCGTTGGTCGTCGCCATGAAAATACAGTATGCAATCCAAGACACACTCAAAGTTTGCCAATTGGCGTCAGGTAAATTGACCTGACTGCCAAGCATTGTTTTTAAGAAATTCTTCTTGAGGACGAACTGAGAAAAAAACAAACCCAAGGCCATGCAACTGTAAAGCAGCGTGGGCTTGTATTTGATGAAGCGTTCGTCTTGCAAGAGGAGGGTCAAGCCGCCAAACACCACAATGAGGGCCAGGGTCACCTTTTGCATGGTGGCCAATTTACCTTCAAGGCGATACATCAACAGGCTTTGCACCAAGGTAGCGGCCATCAGCACAGCGGTTGCTTCGTAAATGGTTCCAAATTTATAGGCTGCGAAGAAAAGCAGGATCGGGAAAAGGTCAAGCGCTATTTTCATCTTAGCTTTTCTGGAAATTCAAAGAAGCTGAATTCATGCAATAGCGCAGCCCAGTGGGCTCAGGGCCATCTTCAAAAACATGACCCAAATGAGCGCCGCATTGGGCGCAGACACTTTCGACTCGAACCATGCCGTGGCTGCGGTCTACATTTTGTGCAACTGCGTTGGGCTCTGCTGCTTGGTAGAAAGAAGGCCAACCGCAGCCAGCGTCAAACTTGGTCGACGAATCAAAAAGCTTGGCATCACAACACATGCAGTTGTACTGGCCAGGCTCCCAATGTGTTTCGTATTTACCCGTGTAAGGACGCTCGGTGGCTGCTCTGCGAGTGACTTCAAAAGCCAGAGGCTCGGCATTCTTGGCAATCAGCCAAGCCCGCCATTCGGCATCTGTTTGCGGTAATTTGGTTTGCGACATGGTGAAAGTCTACTTGTTGAAATGGGGTGATTGACGTTGCTAGAGCAATTTTGTCCTAGGACGAGCAACTGATCTCGATATTGGCAGCCCAATCGGGCGGTAAATTGGCGTAGTGCTCAAACTGAGAATGTTCTTCGAAAGGAGACTGTAGCAATTTGAAAAGCGTTTCGACCTCTGAATGGTCGCCCTTTTTTGACTTTTGAATAGCAGCTTCTGCCAAATGATTCCGAAGAACATATTTGGGGTTGACTTGAAGCATCTGCCGAACAGCCATGTCAGATGGTCTTTTTTGCAACCGCGACAAATACCGATCGCGCCATTCGCCCCAAGCTGACTGATCGATGAACACATCGGCTACAGCTTGCCATTCTGAACTTGTGGCTTGTGTGGTGGGTGCGGCGTGGCTGAGTCTGCGCCAAAAAATAGTGAAGTCAACTTGCTCGTTGGCAAGCAATTGAAGCACATCGTTGAGAAGTGTTTTGTCGTCACTGGCAAGAGCAGGGTCCTGTTGTTTTTCCATGCCCAATTTGTTCAAAAAGCCAATTTCCCAACTTTCGGCAAAGGCAGTCTTGTAAGGCTCCAAAGCTTTCATGGCCAAGTCTTGTTCCTCAATGAGCGGCATCAAAGCTTGAGCCAAACAAAATAAATTCCAGTAAGCCACCTGCGGTTGACGATCATAGGCATAGCGCCCCATAGAGTCTGAATGGTTGCAAATGTGCTGAGGGTTAAAGCCATCTAAGAACTGGAAAGGGCCATAGTCGAGTGTCAGTCCCAGGATGCTCATGTTGTCGGTGTTCATAACGCCATGACAAAAACCAACTGCTTGCCATTGCGCTATCAACTTAGCCGTGCTGACGCTGACCTTTTCCAAAAGCGTGGCATAGGGGTTGTTCGATGAGAAGTCTTCTGTTTGGAAGTGATTCGAGATGACGAAATCTGCCAATTGCTTGAGGTGTTCAATTCCCTGGGGTGAGGCATGGTTCGCAAAATGTTCGAAGTGCCCGAATCGAATGAAGCTGGGGGAAGTTCTTGTCACAATGGCCGCTGTTTCCAGTTCTTCACGCAGAACGGGGAGAGGAGAGCCCGTTAAACAAAGTGCACGCGTGGTGGGAATGCCCAATCCGGCCATGGCCTCACTGCAAAGGTACTCCCGAATGCTTGAGCGCAAAACGGCGCGCCCATCGCCCATTCTGGAAAAGGGCGTCTTGCCTGCGCCTTTCAATTGAATTTCTACGGCGCCTTTGGGGCTGGCATATTCACCTAAGCTCAATGCTCGGCCATCACCCAATTGACCTGCCCATTGTCCAAACTGGTGACCACTGTAAACACTGGCTCGGGCTTGCATACCCTCCCACAAGCCATTGCCACTGAAAACGGCCAGCCCTTCCGGGCCATTCAGCCACTCATCTGGCAGACCCAAGTCTTGCCCCAATTTGAAATTTTGGGCGACCCAACCAGGCTCTGGAACAGGGGTGGGCATCACCTCGGTTGTGAAGCTGGGGCCCAGTAAATTGATGCGGTTGATCCATGTCATAGGGTCTATTGTCTTCGCCTTTGGATGCACCTGTTGCAGGGCTGGTTTTGAGGGGCCGATTGGCAGACGTGCTAAAAAGCGGTCTATTGCAATTTTTTGAGGTGTTTATGTTCGGACTTATGCAACAGCAGTCTTTGCTGATTTCTTCCTTGATCGAATTTGCCAATCGGCACCATGGCGACGGTGAAGTTGTCTCTAGGCGAGTTGAAGGTGACGTTCACCGTTACACCTGGGCCGATGTTGCAAATCGTTCCAGACAGATGGCCAATGCTTTAGACAGCCTGAAATTGGCCCAAGGCGCGCGCGTTGCCACCCTGGCATGGAACGGCTACAGGCACCTTGAACTTTATTTTGGCGTCAGCGGTTCCGGGCGCGTGCTGCACACTTTGAATCCTAGGTTGCACCCAGATCAAGTGGTTTGGATTGCCAACCATGCAGAAGACGAAATTCTATGTTTTGACATGACATTTCTGCCTCTGGTGCAAGCGGTTCATGCCAAATGCACCACGATCAAACATTGGGTCGCCATGTGCGATGCAGACAAACTGCCCGCCGACTCTGGCATTCCCAACTTAACAAGTTATGAGACCTTGCTTGCGGGTCAATCAACGCATTACACATGGCCAGAACTGGATGAGAACACGGCCTCTAGCATGTGTTACACCAGCGGCACAACAGGCAATCCAAAAGCCGCTCTCTACAGCCATCGTTCCACTCTGCTGCATGCCTATGCCGCGGCTTTGCCCGATGTGATGTGCATTTCAGCGCGTGATTCGATTTTGCCGGTTGTGCCTATGTTCCATGTGAATGCTTGGGGCATCCCCTACAGCGCAGCCATGACTGGCGCGAAATTGGTGTTTCCGGGCCCTGCATTGGATGGCAAATCAATCTATGAATTGATTGAGGCAGAGAAGGTGACCTTTGCAGCCGGAGTGCCCACTGTTTGGCAAATGCTGTTGAGCCACATGAAACCAAATGGTTTGAATTTCTCGTCTTTAAAGCGAACGGTCATCGGAGGTTCGGCTTGTCCTCCCGCCATGATTGATGCTTTCCGTGAGTCTTATGGTGTAGATGTTTTGCATGCATGGGGCATGACCGAAATGAGCCCCCTCGGAACGCTTTGCACCTTGAAGAACAAGCACCTCGATTTACCTGAAGAGGCGCAAATGAAATTGCGACTGAAGCAGGGCCGCGCCATCTTCGGTGTCGACATGAAAATTGTGAACGAAGCAGGTGAGTCTTTGCCGCACGATGGCAAAACCTATGGCGATTTGTTGGTCAAGGGCCCTTGGATCATTCGCGAGTACTACAAACAAGAAGGGCCATCTCCGCTGCTAGACGGTTGGTTTCCAACAGGCGATGTAGCCACCATTGACGAAGACGGGTTCATGCAAATTACGGATCGCAGCAAGGATGTGATCAAGTCTGGCGGGGAATGGATCAGCTCGATTGACATTGAGAACATTGCCATGGCGCATCCCGATATTTTGATGGCTGCATGCATTGGCATGCCGCATCCGAAATGGGATGAGCGGCCGGTGGTGTGCGTCGTGAAAAAACCTGGAGCCGAAATATCCGTGACAGATTTGTTGAAGTTTTACGAAGGAAAAACGGCCAAATGGCAGATTCCCGACGATGTTATTTTTGTGGATGCAATACCCCTAGGCGCGACAGGGAAAATGCTAAAAACCAAGCTGCGTACCCAATTGGCAGACTACAAATTGCCAAACCTTTGAGCGAAATCAACGGAGTCAGCCTTTCGTGAGTTTTTTGGAAGCTTCTAAGTCGCTTGTGCGATAGCGCCTAGGGCAAACCCCGACCTAAAAAACTTCCAAAACAGTTAGGCTGACACTGTTAATTTTTTCATAACCGTTGGAGCTAAATATGAAATTTGCAGTTCGTTCGATTGTTGCTGCCTCTTTGGCAATGTGTGCATTGGGTGCTTTTGCTCAAAAAGGCGAAACAGTCAAAATTGCATGGATTGACCCCTTGTCTGGCCTCATGGCACCTGTGGGCAATAACCAGCTCAAAAGCTTTCAGTTTTTTGCAGAGAAATACAGTGCCTTAAACAAGGCTGGCGTCAAATTTGAAGTCGTGGGCTTTGACAACAAGTTGAGCCCTGCAGAAAGTTTGAACGTCCTGAAAGCGGCCACTGACCAAGGCATTCGTTACATCACTCAGGGCAATGGCTCTGGTGTCGCTGGTGCGTTGATTGAAGCTGTCAGCAAATACAACGAACGCAATCCAGGCAAAGAAATTATTTTCTTGAACCACTCTGCGGTTGACCCTGACTTTACCAACAGCAAGTGCAACTACTGGCACTTCCGTTTTGACGCAGACACCTCCATGAAAATGGAAGCCCTGACGACCTTCATGAAGGACCGTCCAGAAACCAAGAAAATTTTCTTGTTGAATCAAAACTACTCGCATGGTCACCAAGTGGCCAAGTTCTTCAAAGAGGGCATCAGCCGCAAGCGCCCTGATATTCAAATCGTGGGCGAAGATTTGCACCCCTTGGCGCAAGTTCGCGATTTCGCTCCTTACATCGCCAAAATCAAAGCCTCTGGCGCTGATTCGGTTGTAACTGGTAACTGGGGTTCTGACTTGGCCCTTTTGGTCAAGGCGGCCAACGAAGGCGGTTTTAACGGCAACTTCTACACTTACTACACAGGCGTTACAGGCACTCCCACAGCTTTGGGCAAAAATGGTGAAGGCCGCGTGTTCCAAATTGCCTACGGCCACTACAAAATGGGCGGTCAGATGGACAAATGGCAAGACGAGTTCAAAGCCAAGTTCAATGACGACTTTTACACGGGTTCAGTTCACAGCATTTTCGCCACCTTGGGTGATGCCATGGCCAAAGCCAAGTCTACCGACCCTGTGAAAGTAGCGGCAGCTTTGGAAGGTTTAAAAACCACCAGCATTTTCAATGGCGAAATTGAAATGCGCAAAACTGACCACCAATTGCAACAGCCCCTGTACCTCACGGTCTGGAGCAAAGTTGATAAAAAATACAACTACAGCGTTGAAAATACAGGCATGACTATGATTCCTGTGAAAGAGTTTCCTTCCTACGTTTCAAGCACGCCCACCAGCTGCCAGATGAAGCGTCCAGGCTAATTTGAGTGAGTCTTTAGTAGGGCCCGCTCCTCAGGGGGTCGGGCCCTTCTTGTTTTTTTGACTTGCCATGGCTGGCAGAAGGTAGTTTTTTATGGAGTTCTTCATCATC